>FWWL01000790.1_pt1 | contig 83680 bp, 56 predicted proteins | sample 2228331 | NCBI WGS metagenome assembly FWWL01 (sample SAMEA103939775, study PRJEB20133) | metagenome | reverse complement strand
GAATATGCTGGGAATGAAATAATGACAACACTTAAAGTTTACGATGTTTTAGGAAGAGAAGTAGCAACACTTGTAAATGAACCAAAAGCTCCGGGAATATATGAGGTGAAATTTGATGCAGGACAAACTTACAGTTTGTCAAGTGGTGTGTACTTTTACAAACTTGAAAGTGGAAATTTTGTCCAAACGAGGAAATTTATTCTGATGAAATAGTGAAGTTAAATCTCGAGTAATTATATATATCATAATTAATTGGTTTCTTTTTGAATGTCAGCTTGTACTCAGAGCTGACATTTTCTTTAAAGTGATTTTATAGAATAGTACCAAATTTTTCAACTTCTAAAATTAAACCTTTCAAAATCATAACTTGTCAAAATATAAATTTTAACAATCAACAATTAATTAAAAATTTTAAGGAAAGAACCATGAAAAAAATAATTTCAGTACTCGTTTTATTCTCCAGTCTTCTATTAGCACAACACGGTACTTCACCAGATTGGAGCAATCCCGTTCCTATTCCCCAAATGAATCAAAATTCTAAACAGCGGGGCACTCTTTATAACAACATGGTTTGCACTAAAGGAGGAAGGATTATTATTTCAACAGCTGAGCACAATCCATCAAATATGAATCAAGTTTATGGTTATTATATTACCTATTCAGATGATGGAGGTTTGACATGGTTAACACCACCAAAACGATTTACTCCCATTGACAGTGTTGTTGGGGGTAATTCGTTAAAATTAGCTATTGATAAAAATGATAATATTTATGCAATTTGGAATTCTGTAAATCCATCGGCACTGTTCATTACGCGTTTAGATTCTAATCTAAATATATTGACTGACTCCATTAGGATTGCAACCAAAATAAATTACAATATAGGTTCAACACATATCACGATTGATCGTTATAATCGAATTCATGTAATGTGGAATGAAGGCAGTACGAATAGCAGTAATGCTGCGGAGGTGTATTACTCCCGTTCAACAGATTATGGAAATACATGGCAAACAGTTCAAAAACTAAGTCTAGATGATGGAAAACACTCAGCATTTCCTCATGCACAATTTGATACGGCCGGAGATACTCTTGCAATTCCGTGGAGAGATTCTACTGGTGGAGCCAGAAAGTGGGATGTGTTTCTATCGGTGAGTACAAATGGAGGATTGAGCTGGAGTACTTCACCGTTAGAAGTATTGAAAAGTGCTGATGCGGAATGGGATCCAGATTTGATAATCGATACGCAAAATCGTATTCATTTATTCTACACAGTATATCCAGCGAGTGATCCTTTTAATGGGGCGCGAAACTATTATAAATATTCAGATGATGCTGGCGCTACTTGGAATTTTCCAACAAGTCCCTCAAACGGAATGATATCGGCAAACTTCCGTTCTCATTTGTTAGAAGGAACACGATATGATGTAACCCGAAATATTCTATATACGACCTGGAAAGATGAACGAGATTTTGACTTTTCAACCGGGAATGTACGAGGTGATATCATGCTCGCGTATTCTACCAATAGAGGTGCAACATGGTCAGCAGCTGAATTTGCAACAGATTTATTCGATTCTACAGTCGGTTTTAAAGCTGGAGCAATATTACCGACTGGGGAATACTGCCTAAATTACGAAATAATATATCCTGAGGACATAAATCATCCTAATACATTTTTACAAGTATTTTTTACCAAACGTAGTACCCCGTTAGTTACTTCAATAGTCGAATACAAGAGCTTGAACATGAATTTTGAGTTATTTCAAAACTATCCCAATCCATTCAATCCTGTAACAACAATTAAATTTTCAATTCCCGAATATGCTGGGAATGAAATAATGACAACACTTAAAGTTTACGATGTTTTAGGAAGAGAAGTAGCAACACTTGTAAATGAACCAAAAGCTCCGGGAATATATGAGGTGAAATTTGATGCAGGACAAACTTACAGTTTGTCAAGTGGTGTGTACTTTTACAAACTTGAAAGTGGAAATTTCATAAGTATAAAAAAATTCGTGTTGATGAAATAATTTCAATATTTTCACTTGTTCGTAGGGATTTATTCTTGTTCTTAAAAAGGAAACAGGAAAATTAATCTTTTTATTTAGTCAGTGGAACAAAACAATAATATGGAAGGCTTCGTTTTTATTAGAAGTTTCAAATTAATTTTGATTTTTATGTTGAAATTTAAGTTGATGTTTTGACTTAAATGATAAGGATAAAAGATTTCTTTTAAGAATCATTCATGATTTTTCAAATATTCCAATCATGATATCCATTACATTTGTGTAAGTAGGTCCAGTTTTAATCAGGCAATTAAATTTATTGAAAAAATTATATGAGTCGAAATTATTCAAGAAAGGTTTTAAATCAATTCCTGATGCTCTCATTTTTTTTAGAATTGAATTAGAAATAAAAGCTCCTGCTGAATCAGTTGGACCATCATTTCCGTCAGTAGCAAAAGATGCGATAAAAAAATTAAAGTTAGGTTCAAAATTTTCGGAAATTAGTTCATTAAGAATATACAGAACAAGATGAGAATTCCTGCCTCCTTTACCTTTCCCTTTAACTTCAAGATAAGTCTCACCACCAATCAACAATAGCTCTTTGAATGGACTGTTAAAATTGTTCATTTTTTCCATTTCATTTCTAAAAATTTCTGAGATTGCCTCAAGTGGACCGGTGAAATCAAAATAAATTTTCTGAATATCGAAATCGAACTTTTGGGATAATCTTACAATTTCATTAATTGCACTTTTGTTTGAAGCTATTATACAGTTTTGAACTTTCTTAGGATAAAACTTTAAAATCCTTTGGTTAAATTTTTTTCTTACTATTAGTTTGTTGATCTTCTCAAGTGCATCACTCTCTTTGATCAATTCTTTTAATCTGGATGGATTTTTTATCTTCAAATATGAGTTATCTGATTCAATGTAGGTTGGACCTGATGCGATAACCGATAAATCATCGTAGGTTACATCTGAAATTATCAACGATAAACATGTTGATGGATAAATGTAATTCAGTAACTTTCCACCTTTAACTTTCGAAAGTGCTTTTCTATAGTAGTTGATTTGATGAATTGAAAGCCTCTCTGTAATTAAAATTTGATTTATTAATTGTAATGTTTCTAAATCTAATCCATTCACAGGTACTTCGAATAACGAAGATCCACCACCTGAAATTAAACAGATAATAAGATCTTGAGCTGAGGTTTGCTTCAGCATTTTAAGAATATTATTTGAATATAAAAGCGTATTTTTATCCGGTAAAGGATGACCAGCTTCATATACTTTTATCTTCTTCGTTAGAGTCTTAAATCCATACTTAGTAATAATTATTCCATTAGTGATTCTATCGCCCAGCAATTTTTCCAGTTCTGATGCCATCGCTGAAGAAGCTTTACCAAATCCGATGACATATATATTTTTATACTCATCCAGATTTATTTGAATGTTTTCGATTTTTAGAAGGGAATTATGAATTTTTATCTTCTCTTGAAAGATTGTCTTCGGTAGAACAGATTTAATAGCTGAATTTACAAGAAAGGAGAATTCCTGAAGTAATATATCCATTATATTTTAAGGAAAGCTTCTACTGATACTATTTAATCTTGCAAATCTTCGAGTGCTTCATCGTAACTTGAGAAAACCTTAAACAACCTGTCAAGTTGAGAAATCATAAATCTATCATAGACAGCTGCAGATTTAACTACGCAGTTAATTTTTCCATTTAAATTACTTAGAATTTTGTGTGCATAAACAATAGCTCCGAGGAAAGAACTATCCACAAACTCAACTTTTGAAAGATCAAATAATATTTTTTTGCATTTTCTTTTTTGAATTACTTCATCAATAATTTTTTTTAATTCTAATGTCAGTGGAGCTGATGCAAGATGATGTAGAACTTCGATTTTACAAATATCCCCAATTTCACCAACTATAAAATTATTTATATTGTCCATTGAATTATCAATTTTACTAAATCCAATTTAATATTTTATTCGATTACTATCATCAGTTAAAATAAAAAGTATTCAAATCTTATCATGGTTTTGTGAATTCAAATGTAAACTTAATTTTTGCTCTCTAATTCGTTTGATACTAAAAGTTATGACTCTATTTTAGTATGATTTCTGATTACCATTAGAAAAGTAATATCATCAAACTGGACAGTACCGGAAGAGAAATTTTCAATTTCATTGGGGAGTTCATTGAATATATTAAGAGGTGAGTTAGAATTTTTTTGAACTAATTCGATTAATCTCTCGTTTCCAAATCTTTCATTACGAATATTATTTGCTTCAGTCACACCATCTGTATAAATGAAAAGGAATGAATGTTCAGGAAACTGTTCTTCAGATGAGATGTATTCAAAATCCTCAAGTACACCCATCATGATGTTATTCGATTTAAGTTCTATTATTTCACCTTTTTCTGTAACAATTAAACCAGCATCGTGTCCACAGTTAATATATGATATTTTATTTTCTTTGAAGTTAATTAATCCGAGAAATATTGTAATGAATTTATCAAATGGTGTACTCTGTGCAAGGAATTGATTAAGTTTGTTCGCAATTGTCATGAAGTCCATTTTCGCATCAATCGCAGCGGATAGATAGGACTTTGTGGATGCCATTATTAATGAAGCCTGCGCACCTTTTCCTGCGACATCACCTAATACAATTAGGACTTCATTATCATTGATTGGAAAAAAATCATAATAATCTCCGCTAATATATCTTGCTGGTTTATAAAATCCTTTGATTAAAGCATCATTAAATCGTAATTCATTTTTGGGTAGCAAACTTTCTTGAATTTTGCTTGCGATTTGGAGATCAGTCTCAATGATTTGTTTTTCCAGTAATTGAGATAAAAACCAGGCTTTCTCTAAAGTTAAGCCAACTAATCTTGAAAATTCAATAAGCAGAATTTCATCTTCTTCTGAGAAAAATTCACCATTTCTTTTATTTAATGCCTGAATGACGCCGACAAGTTTCTCGGATGTTTTAAGTGGGACTGTCAAAATACTTTTCGAATGGAAACCTGTAAGTATATCGATTTGTGAGTAAAAGCGGTTATCCGATGAAGCATCTTTAATATTAACTAATTCATCTTTTTCTGCTACATATCCTGCAAGACCTTTACCGATTGGAACTTTAATTTTTTCTATTTCTTCTGTAGATAAATTGGTTGCAACCTTAAGTTCAAGATTTTTTGTCTTTTCATTTAATAAGAAAATTGATCCTGCTTCAGCATTTAATAGACGGGATATTTGTTCGAGAACAATGGGCAGAATTTCTTCTGGTTTTAACGGCGATGAGATGTATTCGAAAGCTTTTATTAGTTCTTCTAATTTCTCTCGGGATAGGTTTTTGATTGATGAACTCATAATTCTACAAATGCCGGAATTTTTATATAGAAAATTGTTCCTGAATTAACTTTCGATTCAAACCATATTTTACCATCATGATTTTCAATAATCTTTTTGCAAATATCCAGTCCCAATCCTGTTCCTGTAGTTTTTGTTGTGAAAAACGGTTCCCAAACTTTGTCCTGAATTTCTTCCGGTATACCCGAACCATAATCTTTGATCTTAATTAACCAATCGTTTTCAACCTTCTCAAGAAAGATTTCAATTTTGCTTTTAGGGGGTGAAGCGTGACCCGCATTTCGAATTAAGTTGATTAGAACCTGTTGAATTTTATCTCGATTTATCAGAGCGAAGGGTTTTAGATTAATATCTTCATAAAAAATTATTTTGATAGTATCTAAATCTTTGTCGAATTGACATAGATGGATTGTGTTTTTGATTAACTCATTGAGATTGATTGGTTGCTTCTCGTATGTTTTGGATTTAGTAAAATCCTTAATCTCGTCCAAGAGATTTACGATTCTATTTCGAGCTTCAAGAATAAGTTGAGTGTACAATTGAATTTTTTGATTATCAGGAAACATTTTTCTGATTGCTTCGACTGCCATTACAACGCCAAGTTGATTTTTTATTTCATGATTAATACCAGAAGCAAGTTGTCCGATTATTGCAAATTTTTCCTGTTTGATTATTGTTTCCTGAGCTTCCTGTAATTCTTTATAAGCTCTTTGTAGCAATTCATATTGTCTTTTTTGTTCATCAATTAATCGTGCATTTTCAATTGCTACAGCTGAAATTGATGCAAATGCCTGAGCATATTCGCAATCTTCTTGATCGAAAACATCACTATATTTATTTAAGACCTGAAATACACCAATGATCTTACCTTCTATGTTCTTCATTGGAACGGATAGTATATTTCTTGTGATGAAACCGGTCTTTGAATCAATCTCCTTGTTGAACAAATGATGATTGTATGGATCATCTATTATGAGGGTTTCACCTGTTCGTGCAACATAACCAGCTATCCCGGAATTAACAGAGAAACGAATTTCTTCTTGATTCACTCCTGTTCCCACTTTAGAATATAATTCCTTTTTCGACTCATCATAGAGAAAGACGGATGCTCTCTCTGCATTAATCAATTTAGTTGCTGAATCAATTATTAGTTGTAATAATCTATCTGGATCTGTTTCTGATGTTAATTTTATTGCGATTTCAACCAACTTTTTAAGCATTTTCTGACTTGTTTAGTTATCTAATCTTACAAATGAAAATTGAAAATTAACCGAAAAAAACTATATTAAAATTAGATTACTGGATTATTTTAGTTTTTCTTTTTCAATTTAGCCAAACTTTGGAATGATTAAAATAATGGAGGGGACATGAAAAAAACAGGATTTTTTATCTTTTCTCTATCTCTTTTCACACTACTTTATTCCCAACCATCAATAAATCTTGTAGTTTTTCCTCAGCTGAACACTGTTGATTTTGCTGCCTTTGCAACATTAAACGATTTACAAGGAGCACCAAGAATTTTTTGTGCTGAAATAAATGCACCTGATATGTATGTCACGATGGCAGGTAGAATTGAGTGGAAAAAAATCGGTGCAAGTGATTTTGTGGAAGTTGCATGGTTTATTACCCGACCATTTCTGGCAAGAACACTTTGTAATGATGATATTGGTAAAGTGGATGTCAGAATCTATGATCACCGAACAGATACAAAACTAATCGAAGAAAATATTAGTTATGGCAAACCAACTGGGGAATACAGACTTAGTGTTTACCTTTATGATTCGACTGCTCAAGTATTATTATCCAGTGATACTAAGAATTTAGTTTTCCTCAATCCATCACAAACTCTTAGTGTTATTAATCCCCGCTCTAATCAAACTTATGACGCAGGTAATATCATTATTGAGTGGACACCAATTTCAGGTGCTTCGGAGTATTACATAAAAGTGAATGAACGCACTAACCCCGAACAATCTCTTGAAGAAGCTTTACAAAGAGGTACTCCAGTTGTTGACAATAGAAATGTTGGTATCAGTACAAGTGTTAATCTTCGAGATATTCTGGATAGAGAAATACGCCCAGGAAGTGAGCTTGTTTTACAGGTGAATGCAATTGTACCTGGTCCAGCTGGAGGTGTAAGAATTTTCAGTGAACCGATCAATTTCTTTATCCATAATCCAGAAGCAGAATATTATAAGGTCTTAAATACAAGATTGATGAATGCTTTGAATAGACTTGGTGATAATGAATTATCAAGATTATTACAGGATGGTAAGATTGATCCTTCGAAATTAGTGATTCGAAGAGATGATGGATCTATTATGACACTTGATGAGCTTGTCATCTTTCTTGAAACGAATGCGAAAAATTTAATTGACATTAAAAGAGAGTAAGTGGAGGGTTTTATTATGTCATTAAATAGAATCGTAATTTTAATTTCAATTGCATTTTCAACACTTATTCTTTCGTCATTTAGATACATTCCTTCGAGTGTTCCAGGCAATGCTCCAGCAATTGTTACGAAAGTTGTTAAAGAAGTTAAACATAAGAAACCAAAAAAAGATTGGAATATAACTTTACCAGCAACAGAATTAGAAAACAATGATCAATTAATGACTGGTGATAGATCACTTGCAGTTTTAAGATTTATTGATGGAAGTAGTCTACGTGTAAGGGAAAATACAATTATAACAGTTTATGCAAATAGGAAAGAAAGAGGATTGATCAAAACTACGAAGATGGAATTAGGCAAAATGAGATTTGATGTCGAGAAGCAACAGGAAGAAGATGAGTTTATAATAACAACTCCCACAGCAGTCGCAACAATTCGAGGTACTTCGGGAATAATTGAAGTACTTGATGATGGACAAACTTTATTAGTGGTGGAGTCAGGAGTTGTTGAAGTAAGAGCATTAACTGGGGCACAACAGTCAGGTTCCGTAGAAGAAGGAAATTCGACTTTAATTTCATCGGATGGAATAATCTCAATCTCAAAAGCTACAACAGAACAATTAAATGAATCGAGGAATTTCCTCAGAACTAAAGAGAAAAGTCTGTTAATACAAACTCCGCAAGGCAATTTCAGAATCTATTATCTCGATTTTGAAGAATGATTTTAGTTTTAGAGCATTTTCTTCGTTGTAATGAATAAAGAAGAATTTATGTTGAAAAATCTCATTTTACATTTTCTAATAATATAATAAATAGAATCAATTATAAAATTGGGTATAGAGTTGACTCGAAAAATTACTTTTATGGTGTTCGTGTTCTTTGTTTCCCTCTTTTCACAAGAAGAAGCATTCATCAAAAAACAAGTTCAGGAAATTTATGAAAATCAACCACTGACGATTAATCTCGAGTTAATTGAACATAAAGAAATTCAACAGGCATTTCTTTTTTATAGGACTTTTGGAAAATCAGAATTTTCAGTTCTTGAAATGCGAATCCAGGGGAACAACATTTCAGCTACAATTCCCTCAGATTATGTTTTATTTCCTTACATCGAGTATTATATTAAAATTCTTACGATAGATGGTAATGTTTTGAATTTTCCTTCCATGGGTTTAGAAACGGGCAATTTTTATAAAATTGATGTGATGAAGAGAGTAAAGTCAGATGAAAAGGTGATTGTTCTTTACCCAGAATTCGATGAACCTATTTCAAGTGATGAATTCTTCCTCGCATTATCTCTTCTGCGCACAAGTTCTCTTGTCAAAAAAGAATATACACGACTATGGATCAATGAAGATGAAGTCACTTCCCTTTTATCAATCAGTGGTGATTTGATAGTAATTCCCCAGAATAGATATAAAAAGCTCATTGATGGACAGAATACTTTAAAAGTCATATTATATGATACTCTTGGAAAGGTTTTATCGATATCAAATTTTTATTTCAATGTTGTATCGAAAGAGAGAATGACTATTACGCAGAGAAAAACTCTAAGATTTAATGGTCAATTAAAAGCTGAATCGAATTATGAAAATTTGAGAGTGGGAAATCTTAATTTCAATAGAATGAATTTGAATCTTTCAGGCGATTATGGTGATTTAGTTTCGTCATTAAATTTATATATCACCAATGAAGAAAAAAGAACCATTCAACCACAAAATAGATTTCAGTTTAATTTAAATTGGAAGGGTCTTAGTTTAAATGTGGGTGATCATTATCCTTCCTATTCATCGTTGATCATGAACGGTAAAAGGTTAAGGGGTATTACTGGAAAAGTCGAATTAGGATTTTTTAATGTTCAGCTTTCATATGGTGAAGTTACTCGCAGAATCGAAGGAGAATTATTACAACTTTATTCACGAGATAGTGCAATTATTGGTCCAGATATAATTCCAGTGGATTCGTCAAAGTTTGGAAATCCTTTTGCGAAAGTTATTCTTGGAACTTACCAGAGGAATCTTTTTGCAATTCGTCCATACTTCGGAAGTGGTAAAAACTTTCAATTAGGATTTACCTATTTGCATTCAAAAGATAAATTGAGTTCAATTCAATTTGGAGCCAGGCCAAAGGAGAATCTTGTACTTGGCTCAGATTTACTGATTGGAATTGATAATCAAAGAATATTATTCAAAGCGCAGGGAGCCTTCTCAATTTTAAATAATGACATCACAACTGGAAATTTTACAGATGAGATAATTGATTCTTTATTTGGTGAAGGAAAACCATTTGGTGGCGATCCCGATTTAATCAAGAAGGTACGGGATATTGGCAAAAAATTCATCACTATCAATCAATTCATTGTTCCACTGAATCCACAAAAATTTCCAACCTTTGCTGGCGAAGCTACTTTTAGTTTGAATTATTTTAATAACTTCTTCAGAACATCATATATCTATAGAGGTAATGAGTATACTTCTTTCGGACAGAATTTCCTTAGAAATGATATAAAAGGATTACAGGTGATGGATAGAATAGGTTTATTAGAAAATCAAGTCTTTGTATCAATTAGCTATGAAAATTTATCCGATAATCTTCAGAAGACGAAGATCGCAACGACAACATACCAAAACTTTGAAAGTTCTGTTGCTTTATACTTACGAAAAGATTTTCCAAGAATAACCTTAGGATACTCTAATTATTTAGTTAAAAATGATATACCCTCCACTGCAGATTCAATAAGGTTACAGTACCAGTTGAATGATTTAACAAATCAATTTTCTTTTTCATCTAATTATGATTTGAAATTGAAAGTTCTTCACAGATTGTTTTTTAATATAGTCACCAGTTATAAAAAAGATAGAACTTTCAAAAACCTATCAGTTAAATTTTTAACTCTAAATTTCAATGTTCATAATTTCTGGAATAGAAGATTCTCTACATTTTTCGGGACATCGCTCAGTCAATCTGAAATTTCTTCATCCAGATATGCTTACTATTCTTTCAACATAGGAACAAAACTAAATCTTTTCAATGATAAGAACAGGTTTTCACTATCCGTTGGTCCATCTTTCGGAAATCTAAAACGTACAATTTTTGATCTCACAAATCAGTATTTAATCACCAATAATTTTTCCTTTAATATCAATGTCCGTTATATCATTAATCAAAAACCAATCAAAAACGAGTCCATTTTCAACATTTTTACTCAGTACAGTTTTTGATCGAATGTTTGAATTAATTTATTAAGCGTTTTCAAAAAATATTTTAATTTTTTATTCGGATTTATTCCTTTAACTAATCTCTCTCCATAAAAATTATAAAAACTAATCAGCAATGAATTTGTGTAAAGTGAAATTTCAGGTTATTAGAATATTTACTGATGAAGCGTAAAGATTTTTGTAGAGAATTTTCAAGAGTAGTAAACATTCAGGATCAAACCTATAATTCAATCATTCTAAGCTCATACAGATTGTAGCTCATTCTTAAAAAAACATTTTTATCTCATTGCAAAATTTTTGTCTACATCATTTTAGAAGATAATTCTTTCTTAAGCGATTCACTAAAAATGTAAAACTAAGTTTGGTGATTTAACTCATACATCTTATGAAGAACATAATTATTATTAATTTTTGCATCTTGATTAATCTCTTATTATTGAAAAATCATTAAATCTGCATTTAATTTTCCTTCAACGAAAAGTTAATTTTATTTAAATTGAAAATAATTAAATAAAAAATGAGCAAATCATGAGAATAGGCATTCTAAAAGAGACTCACTTTGAAGAAAAAAGAGTTGCCCTTACCCCTGCGGGAGTCAAATTGCTTGTAGATAATGGACATCAAGTTTTTATTGAAAAAGATGCTGGTTTACAGAGTAGATTTACTAATGATGAATACGAGAAAGTTGGTGCAAAAATAGTTTATTCTGCTGAAGAGTCAATCAATAGAGCTGAATTAGTTGTCAAAGTTGCTCCATTTACAGAAGATGAAGCACAAAAATTAAATCCAGAACAAATTGTGTTTTCGTTTTTACATCTTTTCATGAGGCGAAAAGTCCTTGAAATCTTTTTAGAGAAAAAAATAACTTCCATAGGATTCGAATTGGTTGAAGATGAAGATGGAAATTTACCCATTCTTGGTGTGATGAGTGAAATTGCCGGTCAGATGTCTATTCAAATTGCTGCCCGATATCTGGAAAAAAATTTTGACATTAGTCGTGGAATGCTTTTAGGAGGTATTCCTGGAGTTGCACCGGCAGCAGTAGTAATTTTAGGTGCTGGAACAGTGGGAACTAATGCAGCACGAACAGCCTTAGGTGTCGGTGCACAGGTAATTGTTCTTGATAAAGATCTGAATAAATTAAAGAGACTCGAGAATTTATTTGGTAAAGCAATTACCACAGTTGCATTGAATCCTTATACAATCGAACGAGCTGTAAAATTTGCAGATGTTTTGATTGGTGCAGTCCTAATTAAAGGTGAAAAAACTCCACATCTTGTTACCGAAGATATGGTTAAAAGTATGAAACCAGGTTCAGTTATTATTGATGTTTCGATTGATCAGGGAGGATGCGTTGAAACAAGTAGACCAACTCTGATCAGCAATCCTGTGTATGTTCAGCATAATGTAATTCATTACTGTGTTCCTAATATTCCAGCACAGGTTCCAAGAACAGCAAGCTACGGGCTTAATAATGCAATAATCAATTATCTCCTTGACATTGCGAATTCTGGAATCGAAGAATCATTGAAGGCAAATAATGGACTCACCAGAGGAGTTTGTACATTCTCTGGAAATTGTACGAACGAAAGTTTAGCCGAACTTTTTAATCTGGAATACAAAAAATTATTTTTCTTTTCACATAATTAGAGCGGGATAGAGATGCAGGAAATAATAAATAAATACACAAAATCTACTTTCTGGCTACAGAATTACAAGTCAAAACTAAGAACTCCCGAAGAAGCTGTAAGTGTAATTAAATCGGGAGATAAGATTGTTATGCATGGTAATTGTGCTTTTCCGATGACTTTAATAAATGCCCTTGTTGCAAGAAAAGATGAGCTTGAAAATGTAGAGATTTACCATGCATTGACTGTAGGTGAGATACCTTATTTAAATCCAGGAATGGAAAAATCTTTCAGGCATATATCATTTTTTATGGGTGCAGCAGCGCGTAAAGCAGTTAATGAAGGACGCGCAGATTTTACTCCTGTTTATTTGTATGAATATCCTTTGCTTTTTTCAAAAGGTTTAATTAAACCAAATATTGCATTTGTTCACTTGTCTCCACCGGATGAACATGGTTTTTGTAGTTATGGTGTAGAAGTTGGTTTGATAAAAACTGCTGCGGAAAATTCGGAAATAGTAATTGCTCAAATCAATCCGCAGATGCCTCGTGCACTGGGAGATAGTTTCATTCATATAAACAAGTTGACATATATAGTTGAAGTTGATGAACCAATAGCTGAACTCCCACAGGTGAAAGAAGATCTCTCTCCTGAAATGATGCAAGTTTATACGAAAATCGGTGAGAATATTGCTGAATTAATCGAGGACGGTTCAACTTTACAGATGGGTATTGGAGTGATACCCGATGCTGTCACAAAATTTCTTGATACTAAAAAAGATCTTGGAATTCATTCCGAAATGTTCTCTGATGGTGTGATCGATTTGGTCAATAAAGGAATTATCACAAATCGAAGAAAAAAACTTCATGTCGGGAAAACAATAGCTGGTTTTGTTTTAGGAAGTAGAAAGTTGTATGATTACATTGATAATAATCCATCAATAGAATTTCATCCTCAGGAATATGTGAATGATCCTTTTGTGATCGCTCAAAATTATAAGATGGTTGCGATAAATTCTGCATTAGAAGTTGATATTACAGGTCAGGTTTGTTCGGATTCAATCGGACCCAGGTTATATTCTGGTTTCGGTGGTCAGGTTGACTTCATCCGTGGAGCAGCGAGATCCGAAGGAGGAAAACCAATAATCGCACTTCCCTCAACAACTAAAGATTTTAAAATTTCAAGAATTGTGTCTACTTTAAAACCAGGTGCTGGTGTGGTTACGAATAGAGCAGATGTTCATTATGTTGTTACTGAATATGGCGTTGCTTATCTTCATGGAAAGAGTATAAGAGAAAGGGTTCATCAGTTAATAAATATTGCTCATCCCGATTTTAGAGATGAGTTAAAATTTTACGCTAAGAAAAATAATTACATATGATAGCAGTTATTGGTGACATACACGGTTGTTTTAACACATTAAAAGAATTGTATTCACAAATTAAAACGAAGTATCCTGAGATTGAAGTTTATTGTGTTGGTGATCTGGTTGATAGAGGGAATTTCTCGAGTGAAACTATACATTTTTGTATTTCAAATAATATAAAAGTTTGTTTAGGAAATCATGATTATATGTTTCTTCAGTACTTTCGTGAACCATTCTCAACTATGGCGAGGACATGGGTCTATAACGGTCACATGGCGACTCTAAACTCATACAAAAGAAATCCTCAAAGTCTTGAACCACATCTTGAATATGTTGAACAATTAAAACTTTTTTATAATACAAAAGATGCATTTATTTGTCATGCAGGTATATCAAAAGTTTATAAAAAATATTTCAAGGAATACAAACTTGATGGTTCTCAGGATAATTTTATCGAGAAAGTTTTATCAAAAGATTTAGACAGAGACTACTCGGTATTGTGGGTAAGAGAAGGTCTAATAAATATTGGAAAAATTCAGATAATAGGTCATACACGAAAATTTGAGACACTCTATGATAAAAATGCAAATGTTTATTATATCGACACCGGTTGCGTATATGGAAATAAATTAACAGCAGTGATTGTAAGTGAGAATGAAATTGTTGAAAAATTTCAGTTACCAGTTTTTCAGGAAGATATAATTCAATTATAATTGCACTATGAAAAGACAGATTAATCAAAGAAAAACCATCCTCAATTGCCAACCAATAAGAGGGTATCTTATCGGGTAACTTGATACGAATTAGTTTAAATTGTGAATAATTTTGATAAGATACTCTAAATGGAACTCAAGAATTCTCGAACTATCATTTTAGTTTCAATTTATGCATTAATTCTCTTTGCTGGGTTTGTTCAGTTATCCCCAGAATATGAAAGAAACAATCATGTATATCAATTATCCTCTTTGAGTTCATCGTTTGATCCTGAATTCGGAATAATTACTTCTTCCAGTTCCAGAGGTAAATCATTTAATACAGAGTTCAGTTTATTCAGAAAAGAAAATTTAGAATTGATAACTAATCCATCAAATATAATTACAACTGATGCAGATGAAATCACACAAAACTTTATACTTAAAGATACAAATGACTTTGATGAAAAGTTGAAGTTGGAAGAAGATATAAAAAAAATAATGGAACAGGATGCGCAACTTTCCTCCCAGAAAGATTCATTAATACTAAAAGATTCGCTATTGAAAGTTGATTCTCTTGCGATTGATTCAACAGCAAGACTAAAACATTTTCAGTACAAAAGGAAAGATTATCCTTATGTTAATTTATTTGAAAAGAGAAAGAATCCATTTTTCCTGAAAGTGCCTGATGCACTCGTAAATCGTTCCGTAACTCTTGATTCAACAGGAAAGTTTGTCATAATCAAAGAATCAATTGATGGTAAAGAATGGAAAGTACGTGCGACAATTCCAATTGAACAATATATTCAACTTCGCCTTGCTTATGTTAATAGGAAAAACTGGGAAGAATTAGCATATAAGTATGATGTAAAACTTGGTAAAAAAGAATTAGGTGATATTTTTGCCCAGATTACAAATATCGATATTCCTGTTCCATCTAATCCTGTATTGAGTATTTTCGGACCACCCAAAATAAATCTCAGAATTAGTGGAGCTGTTACTATTGATGGGAGCTGGAGAAATGAGAAAACTGAAGGTGTAACTGCATCTTTACTTGGGAATGTCAGAAACACTCCAAATTTTAAACAGGATGTTCAAATCAATATTAGCGGAACCATTGGGGATAAACTAAACATTATGGCTGATTGGAATACTCAAAACACATTTGAGTATGAAAATCAGTTGAAGATTAAATACACCGGTTACCCGGATGAAATTGTTCAAAGTGTTGAGGCAGGAAATGTATCACTGCAAACTTCACCACTTGTTGGTGGTGGTGAAGCGTTATTTGGGGTTAAAGCAAGATTACAACTTGGTCCATTATTTTTAACAGCGATTGCAAGTCAGAAGAAAGGAGAAGTTAAGGAGAAGATTCTATCAGGTGGAGCTGAGGCTCAACAATTTAAGAAGAGAGTTTATGAATATTCTACAAACCATTACTTTGTGGATACTATTTACGCAAGCACAGCACCCGAATTAAATATTTTTTACAAATGGTATGGTAATCCTACACCAATTCCTGTAGAGTATTATAGAATTAAAGATATCGAAGTATGGAAAACTATTACTGGATTACCCAGACCAGATGAGAGAAGAGTTAATGCATATATTGATTTAAGTCCCAGACAAAGGAATGAGAGTTATTCAGATAATTTGAGAGGAATAGTGGATGCAATCCCAGGGCAGGTTGAAGTTGGTAGATTTGTTAAACTTGATCCATCGGAATATACGCTTCATGCAGAGACCGGATTTATAACATTCAAAACACAAATCAATGAAACTGATGCTATAGCTGTGGCATACAGGATTGAGGGTGATCCAGGAAATGAAAATGATATTTATTATGGCGAGTTTGTCGGAGATATGCCAGATACTGTAACGCTTGTTCTAAAGTTAATAAAGCCAGCAAATCTTCAACCTCAATATAAAATAGCCTGGAAATTGCAACTTAGAAATATTTATCCACTCGGTGTTAGAAATATTAAAAAAGAGGGTTTCGAGCTTGATATAAATTATGAGGAGCCTGGGCAGGAACCTAAGAACGATATTAACGGTGTCAAGCTATTGACAGTTTTCGAACTCGATAAATTTGATGATTCCAACAACCCTCGTCCGGATGGGAAATTTGATTTTGTCAATGGAAGAACAATTCTCCCCGAAACAGGTGAAATCATTTTTCCAGTTCTTGAACCTTTTGGAAGAAATTTCCCTTCAGGACTGCCTGACTCCCTAAAGTTTCAAGAAGTTTATGATACACTTCAAAATATTGCTCGTTACATCACATCAAAAGATAAATTTGTGATAGTTGGAAAGTCCTCGGGTACCTCTGCTTCAACATTTAATCTCGGCTTTAATGTTGTTGAAGGAAGTGTAAAAGTTCGATTAGGTGGTAGGGAACTCGTTCCTAATGTTGATTATATTGTCGATTACAATACAGGACAGTTAATAATTCGAAATGAACAGGCTCTTCTTCCAAATGCAGATTTAAGAATTTCCTACGAAGAGAATACTCTCTTTCAGCTTGCTTCGAAATCATTATTCGGTTTGAGAGGAGATCTTGATTTAAGTCAGAAAACCAAGATTGGTTTTTCGATGCTCACTTTGAATCAACAAACTCTTTCGGATAAAGTGCGTGTGGGAGAAGAACCAATTCAGAATACAATTTATGGTATTGATGCACAGACATCCGTTGAATTGCCTTTTATAACAAACTTTTTAAATAATTTCATCTCGACAAAGGAAATGTCGAACCTTTCCCTCAGAGGTGAGGCTGCATATATTAATCCGGATCCCAATACAAAGAAGAGCACAATTCTAAGTGATCAGGGAGAAAGTGTTGCATATATCGATGATTTTGAGGGCTCAAAACAAATAATGTCTATTGGTGTTAATTATACAAGCTGGAAATACGCATCACCACCCAAAGGTTATCCATATAATGATATAGATACAGTGATAATAAAAAGAAAAGCTAAAACATATTGGTATAATCGTTTACCTTCAGATGTCCTTGTATACCAGATCTGGCCAAAGAAGACTGTTGCTCGCGGGAACGAACAGGTAACAGTACTTGATATCGTCTATTCACCTTTCAGAAGAGGTGAGTTTAATTATTATCCTGAATTAAACCTCCCTGAAACAAATTGGGGAGGAATGATGAAAATACTTTCATCGACTGCAAGTAATTTTATTGATCAAAATATTGAATTCATAGAATTCTGGGTTTTACCACAAAAAGTTCCTGATAATGCAAAACTTTATATTGACCTTGGAAGAATAACCGAAGATGTAATTCCAAATGGAACTCTTGATACCGAAGATAAAAATTTAAATGAATTAATTGATGCAGGAGAAGATGTGGGACTTGATGGTATACCGGATGGAACAGAAAGACAACTTTATCCTCATCTCGATAATGACCCCAGTGGTGATAATTTCTATTTTAATCTTGGTTCGGGTGATTATACTGGTATAAATGGAACAGAAGGAAACTCGACTCTTACAGAAGCAGGGAGGTTTCCTGATACTGAGGATTTAAACAGAAATGGAGTTCTTGATAGAGTTAATTCTTATTTTCAATATGAAATTCCACTCGACACAAATTCAACCACGAATCCATACATCGTAGGTGGTGGTTACGAAACAAAATGGTATCAATTTAGAATTCCACTTAATGATTTCAAGAAAAAAATTGGTGAACCGAGTTTTACCAATATTGAAATGATAAGATTATGGTTTACAGGAATATCAGATTCAGTGCACATTAGAATTGCGGAGTTTAATCTGGTGGGTAATCAATGGAGAAAAGCAATTAAAGATGATCCAAGATTGAACATTTCTGTTGTTAATATCGAAGATAATTCTCCTTATTATCAAAGTCCTCCAGATGTTGGAAGAGAATTGGATAGAACACAGCAAACCACAGGAACGGAAAAAATATACAAGAACGAACAATCACTTGCTTTAAGAATTAATGAGTTGAAATATAAAGAATCTACATTCGCTTTGAAGGTATTATATCGACCGATGGATGTTTTTAGTTATCGTGAAATGAAACTTTATTATCATGGTAAACCAGAACTTAAAAATGGTGATATTATTATTCGTTTCGGAATAGATTCAAATAACTATTATGAGTATCGTGAACCGATTCGAGAAGATTGGAATAATATATCGATCAAATTTTCCGAAATCACAGCTATTAAACAAAAGAGAGATTCCGTCAATCAAATTGTGAAAGTATCGGTTCCAGATGGTCCTGAAGGTTCATATTATAGTATCAAAGGAAATCCAAGTTTGACACAGGTTCAAATGTTCCTCGTGGGTGTATTGCACGATAGGGTAGATAATCCATCAGATACATTAAGTAAATTAGGCGGGGAATTATGGGTGAATGAATTGAGATTAATCGGTGCAGATGATCGTGAAGGCTGGGCATATACGACAAGTTTAGCGATGAACTTCGGTGATTTAATCAGGCTTAATTTTAATTTCAGTAGAAGAAATCCTTTCTTCCATTCACTGGAGAGTAGATTCGGTGATAGAGTTTTACGAACTAATTGGGGATTTTCTGCAAGTATCGATTTTACAAAATTCTTACCGTTTGAGATGAGAGGAAGTGCATTGACACTTAACTACTCGAGAAATGAACAAATAGATAAACCACTTTATCTTCCCAGTACTGATATTGTAGTTGATGAAGCTGTTGAACAAAATTACCAGAGATTAATTGAAAAAGGTTATGATGAAGAAAGTGCAAGAAAAATATCCAATGGATTGAAAATTGCATCACAATCTTTCTCTCAAAATGAAAGTTTCTCATTATCTTCGATAAAATTATTGATTCCGTCAAATTTCTTTTTATTCAAAAATATCTGGAACAATCTCGGATTCGGGTTTAATTTCAGTAGAAGATTTTCACGCTCACCACAATTGGAGTCGCAGAAAGATTGGCAGTGGAATTTTACAGCTCAGTATTCATATATGTTCAGTCCAAATAATTATGTCCAGGGATCGAGTATTCCTATCATCGGTGATCTCTTTGATTTGATACCTGATTTAAAGACTTGGAAATTTTTCTATACACCAACGAATATCGGAATGAATTTAAATTTAAGTAGAAATAGAGCGACATCGATTTATAGAACCGATCCATCAAGACCAAATATTCAAAGGGATTTCAGAGGTACCAGAGGATTTCAAACTGGATGGAAACTCACCGATGGAGGTTTTCTCAATCCATCGCTTGTCTACTCATTTGATTTCAGTAGCAGTTATGCTCATTTAGAAACTTATTTTGATTCTGTGAAAACAGCTTCTGGACGAGATAGTGTTTTTGAAGTGCAAAGAACAGATAAAGAAATTTTTAGAGATATCTTGAAATCCAATATCTTCGGACGGGATTTTTCGTTTAATCAACGATTTGAGATTAGAACTCAACCAAGATTACCTTCTTTATTAAAGCTCAATAATTTCATCACACTTCAATTAGGTTATTCGGTTGATTACAGATGGCAGAATAATTTCCAACAACCTGAACTTGGTCGAGCTGCGAGTTTTGCAAATAATGTGACAACAGGTGTAACGATTAGATGGAAACAAATCTGGGCACCATTATTTGAATCAACTACAGCACCCACACCCTCGAGAACTCCTCAGGTTGATCCTCGGAGCCGTAGACAAATCCGAGATATTCCTGATGATGCTAAACCATCGGAATATCCTGGAATGATGCAAACACAACAAACTCAAGCTAAAGACACAACCGAACAAATTAAAAAACCTTCTTCATTACGAGTACTCTACTCGGCCATTAAGAGTGGAATACGATGGGTTCTGTTTGATTATGATAACTTCACTTTCAACTTTTCACAAAGAAATTCATCAATGAATAATGGACTTGCCGGAATGAATAGTGGAATTACGAATTTCTGGAATTTCTTTGCACCAAATAAAGATGAAAATGGTCCACCAAGATTATATCAGTTAGGATTAAGTAGAAATCCAGGTAAGCGTGCTCGAAATGGAAACCTGTCTGATCAGATTTCTCAATCTAATTCTATTGATTTTAGAACATCCAGACCACTCTGGGAAGGTGCCAGAATTGATTTATCCTGGAAATTAACCTGGAGCTATAATAAAACTACCACAATCCAGACAGATTCATTGGGAAATGTCAGAGTTACAAATATTGCATCATCAGGTACAATTGACCGTTCATTTGTTACTCTTCCTCCATTCTTAATATTTAGTTTCTTTAAAAATGATATTAAGAAAGTCAATGAACTTTATAATCCAAACGCTCCTAATCCTAAAGAAAACCTTGCAGACGCATTCATGAATGGATTTGAAACTTTACCAATTCTTGGTAAGCTTCCAATACTTAAAAAATTTGGGAAATACATTCCAAGACCAAATTGGAGTATAACCTGGGATGGACTTGAAAAGTATTCAATATTCAGTTCTTTTGCTACGCGGGTTTCTCTACAACATTCCTATCAATCATCATTCTCAAGAGCCTGGCGTTTAAATCCAGATGGGGTTGAGGAGACTCAATCACAGAGAGTAAATTATGGATTTCAACCACTAATTGGAATGAATATTACATTCAAACAATGGGGTGGAGGTAATTTAGGAGGTCAATTTAAGATTGGCTCTACCGTTGCATACGATATGTCTGTTCAGTCGAACAAAATTTCTGAAACATTTTCCAGAGATATCTCATTTTCAATTAATTATACCAAGAGTGGATTTGATTTTCCATTTCTTGGGATTTCATTAAAAAATGATTTAAATGTTTCTCTATCTTATACTCAGGTAAAAAATTCGACAATTGTATATGATATGTTAGCATTTAAAGAACAAGGAACACCACAGGATGGAACAATTCGAACAACCCTTGAAGCAAGAATCAGATATGTTGTAAGTTCGAGACTCACGATGGCGATTTATTATCGAAGAACGAAGGTGGAACCAGAGGGTGCTTCAAAAATTCCACCTACAACAACAAATGAAGCTGGCTTGAATATAAACCTGACGATTTAAATTTAGTAACTACTTGAAATATTGTAATCAGCATTCCATCAATTTTGTGTTAATGAAAGTCATAACTTCTGAAGAGTTTGATTAATTATCTCACATTCTGTGAATTCATTGAGATATAAGGAATAAATTTATCTTTCTGGTTAACAATATAAATTAATATTTAATCAACCAGCGCACTCTATATCACTTCTTATTGAAATCTTATTACATACTCACTTTTCCCATCATAATTAGGTGATAAAGAAGCAATAACTTTTATTCTTTTTTCTCCACTCGTTGTGATAAAATCAATAGAATGACTGTAGAGTAAAGATTCGATAAGAGGTAAAGAATACAAAGATAAATTGTAACCATCGGGTAACATTTTATAAGTTCCACCGGTCAATGTTACTAGATCTTTTGGATTCTGGTTCGAGAGATTGGGTGTAGACCACAGATTCGTAAATCGAGATGAATCTGCTGCGAATATCACATGAACCACACCTTTTCCTCGGAGATTGTTTCTCACCCATGATGTTGACCAATCTTCTCGTGAGCTTGGTTTTATTGGTGCATCAGTAAACACAACAAATATTCTTTGAGCATCTTCTCTCCAATTAAATAGACTATCAGCATAACGAATTGCACTCACAGGATTTTCATTCAAAGATGATGAACCAAATTGAGGGAAAAGGACCTGAGTTGATGTGTCTATAAACCTCTTTGCTCTAATCCAGCTCCTGAAATTAGCAACATCATCAGTAAGTAATTTATAACCCCTGATATCTCCTACGAATCCAATTCCACCAAATCTCACATCAATTCCATTTTGATATATATAATTTGAGAAGTACGATAGTGTATTTGCGATTGAGTCAATAATAGCATCATTCATACTCCCGGAAACATCGACACAAAAAACAATGTCAGCTTTCAATCTATTCTGTGGACTGACTCTTTTGACAAGTATTCCTTTGTTCACGCCATCAATCTCAAGCCAGATGTTTTGATCCGGATCGCCAGTTCCAAATAAATTTACACCATAATTGTTAACGACAATTCCAATAAGATTTAATCTTCTTCTTTCCAAATTAACAGTATAAAATGTACCTGAGGGAATAATATTATTTCTTGAGAGCTGTGGTGGACTTCCTTGCGGATCTGCAGGAATTTCAGGTATTTCTCTCTCAATCGGATTATCTCGACAACCCATTAAAAGAATTATGCTGGAGAGTATTAAAAAAATTGACTTTCTCATAACTTCACCTTCTTTTTGATGATTTCAAAAATAATATAAAAAAATGTTTATAAGCTTGTTTATGATAAAAATAAACAAAAAATGAAATATTTAAACTCGATATATATAGACTTTAATCACAGGATTTTTCTCTTTTATTTTATCGAAAAATAAATTTTATGGGAACAAATTGGAACTCTATATTGTTAAAGGTTTCAATAATTTGAACTAAGTGGCTTTTTGAGGAAATTTATTCAATATTTGCTAATATTGCGTCAGTTGGGTAGAGTGTAATAATAAACAATCTGTACAATAAATAATTTTTAAAAGTTGAACAATTTGGGGTTGTAGCTTTCATAGCATAAAATATTTTTGGCTCTTTTTCTTTCCGACTTATGTCGAGATTCCTTCGATAATTTTGCTCAAATGAATTAATATCTTGCTTTTCGATGTCTAAATGCATCTGTGCGGTATCTATGATTTATAAATACTTTCGTTAACTAAAATATTTTTCAAAAAATTTTTAGGAGTTAAAATATGAAATTAAATTCAGTTAATGTCCAACAACAACACAACATATCTGTAGTTCAGTTCACCACTGATTTTGCAAATTCATTCAAATATATTTCAGGTGCGGATGCATTAAAGAAAGGGTTAGTCACAATTAGTGAAGTTAGCGAAGGAGGTACAGTTCAAAAATTATATGCAATAAACGATGGTAAGGAATATGTATTTTTTTCAGATGGTGATGTATTGGCTGGTGCAAAGCAAAATCGTGTATTACAGATATCGATACTCCTTGAGCCAAAATCAAAAACTATCATTCCAGTGAATTGTGTTGAAAGTGGTAGGTGGAGTTATAGAACAAAATCATTTGAACCTTCTGAAGTTGTTCTTCCTGCAAAATTAAGAGGATTTAAGTTAGATCTGATAAATGAAGAGAAAACATACAAGTTACAGAGTGAGTTGTGGGAAGGTATTGCAAATTATGCGATTGAATCCAATGTCCATTCTAACACTCAAGATTTTATCGAGATAGCGAAAAAAGCATCTAATAAACATGAGAAGGTTGTCTGGACTTTTAAATTGAATGAAAATGCCAATGGTCTTGCATTGTTTTTAAATAATGAAATCTATCAGGTTGAAACATTTAATCGAGTAGAAATTTATAAGAAATATTTCGAAAAATTGGTAGCTAGTTTCATTACCAGTGTTTTTAGTAAGATTGATACTAGCGTAGATAAAATTGATATGGATTTTAAGGAGAAACTGAACAGTACATTGGAATCGATATCAAAAAGTCAAAAAGTTCAGAAAAAATCGGCAGGTGCCGGAAAATTTTATACTTTTAAGAATGGATACACAGGTGCTGAGTTAGTATTTGATGGTCATTTAATTCATACCGTAGCTATATTAAACTCAGAAAACAGAGAAAGGAATAGAAAAAATATACCAATAGTTGATGTGATATACTAAAATTTGTTAAGATTATTCTTTCAATTATAGATAGATTGAATGAAATTAAAACTGCCGGAGAAAATTCTCTGGCAGTTTTTTGTATTCTTGGACAATTCCACACTAGGGCTTACCAGAAGTTATATTAATTTTTAATTAAACTGTCAGGATATGACTCACACCGGGGCGCAAAACTCTTTTTTTTATTATAGAGATTTTAATATTTTTTAGTAACAAAAAACACAAAATATTAACAACAAATTGTGAGGGTGCATTATGATAAAATCTTTCAAAATCCTTCCCTTTATCCTGATGTTCCTTACTGTTAATTTATTCGCGCAACTTTCAACCAGTTCAATTCAGGGGAAAGTTGTGGACAATAATGGTGAACCCGTAAGGGATGCAGCTGTTCTTGTTAAAAATATTGAAACCGGCAATAGCCGAGGTGTAACAACAACAAAAGATGGAAGGTACTCGATTCTATCTATTTTACCAGGAAGATACGAACTTTCAGTGCAACATCTGGCATATCATACGGAAAAAAAATTAATTGATGTTTATGTGGGTCAGGTTCTAACAGTCAATATTACACTTGTTCCGAAAGAAATTCAAATTGGTGAAGTTGTAGTGGTTTCTCAATCCGAGGCTGCTGCATTAAAAAACTCCGAAGTTGCAACTATCATGAAACCAGAACAGGTTGTAAAACTTCCATTAAACACGAGAAACTTTCTGGAGCTTGCTACCCTTGCTCCGGGAATCAAACCCATCGGTTCCACAATTGGAAGTGGTGCTCATCAACCAACATGGATGGGATTTTATATTGATGGAGCTGAGTATAAAAACGAAATTGTTGAAGGTGGACTTGCAGGTCAATTCCTTAGTTCTGGTAATGCCTTTCCTCAAGATGCTATTCGAGAATTTAAAGTTATCACTCAAATGTATAAAGCAGAATATGGTAAGGCAGCAGCTGGATTAATTTCTGCAGTCACAAAAACCGGAACAAATGAATTTCATGGTTCGGCATTTCTTACATATAGAGATAAAGCTCTCAATGCTCGAGGACCATTCGAATTGACTAAACCAGCATACAAAAGAAGACAAACGGGGCTAACACTTAGTGGTCCCATTATTCCAGATAAAATGCATTTCTTCTTAACCTATGAAGGTGAATTTCGTGATGGATACTCAACTGTCGTGCCTGCGAACTTAAATTTGTGGGGCCAGTTTTATGGAACATATCATATCCCATTCAAGGAGCATCTCGGTGTTGCAAGATTAACATATCAATTAGCACAGGAACAATTCTTGGATGTAACTTTTAATGGAAGATTTGATAGATCTATTCTTGGTGTTGGTGGTGTTAATGCATATGAAAGGGGAAGATATTTTGATAATAGTGTTTATACTCTTGGTGTTAAGCATCAGTACAATGTTGCGGATAATATTTTGAATGAATTTAGATTTAATTTCCAGACTTATAATTGGAAAATCACTAATATAGCACCGGAAGGAAAACCTGGAATGGTCTATCCCAGCGTTGCCTTCGGAAGTTTTTCTCATGCTCCTCAAAACTGGTATCAAGATAGATATGCATTCTACAATGATCTGACGTATGTATACAATACTCACACTTTAAAAGGTGGTTTATCTCTACAATTTCTAAAATATCAAGCTGAACAAAAACTTTATTATAATCCTAATTTCTATTTCAATAATGACAATTCACCCTCACCTCGTGAAGCCAGGATTGGTAGCGGAACACCTAATGTTACAAAATGGAATACTCAATTAGGTTTTTATATACAGGATGACTGGAATGTTAATGAACAATTAATGCTCAATCTTGGTTTACGCTGGGATTATGAGAGTAATATGATTAACAATGATTTCGTGACACCTGATTCGATTAAACGTGACTTATCCGCATTTTTTGATTCAAAATATTTCTCCGATGGTTCTAATCGTAAACCATACCTTTATGCTTTCGCACCACGATTAGGTTTTTCATATGATGTTTTCAACGACAAAAAAACATATTTAATAGGTGGTGCGGGAATATTTTATGATCGTCATGTATGGAATGTAGCTTCCGATGAAATTTTGAGATTAACCTGGAAGGTAACTTACATCTATTTCAAACCAGAATCGACTGATCCAACAGCTATTGATTGGAACGATGCTTATTATGACAGAAACGCACTATTAAATCTTATTGCACAGGGTAAAACCCCACCACCAGAAATTTTCTTAATCCCGGCAGATATTAAACCACCAAAGACTTATCAATTCAGCTTTGGAGTTAGACAACAACTGGGTCATTTCACACTCGGCTTAACTTATGTGGGAATGCGTGGTTATAATGAAATCACAACATATAATGCCAATTATAAAAGTGTTTTAACCACGAAATATGGTAGAATTAATGTGTGGACTGACGATGGAAAATCAACTTATGATGCTTTATATTTCACAATTGATAAGCCTTATCGTCCAGGGTCTTTTGGATTTAACTTAGCATACACACTGTCGTGGACAGAATCTACATTCGACGATAATATCTACTATGGTTATAATAACTTTACATCACCTGATTTCTTGAAATTGGCTCCCTCTACTCTGGACGAAAGACATCGTATTTCCGTCAACGCAATTGTTGACTTACCATGGGGTTTCTTACTTAGTGGTTGGGGTACATTTGCTACAGGAAGACCTTACCTCGTTTACACCGGAACAGATGATAATAATGATGGTGTGTTAACAAACGATTACCCAGCGGAGGGAAGAAATACCGGTAGAGCACCTGGACAGGCTTTCCTATTCAAATATGTTTTTGCTCAGAGAAATGTTAACCTGAGGTTGTCAAAAGTCTTTACATATCGGGGATATAATCTTGAAGTAATGCTTGATGTATTCAATGTATTTAACTGGACTAATTTCGGTGGATATGTTGGTAGAATGAATCTTGCTACATTCGGTAAACCAACAACTGCCGGTGCACCTAGACAAATTCAACTTGGTACGAAGTTAAGCTTCTAAAACTTGATATTGCGATTTATTCATTGTGATGGAGCCTGACATTGGTCAGGCTCTTTTTTTTGTTCTCAATTAATTTTAAATACAAAATATTGAAATATGAACATTTGTATAACTATATATTTATTCTTATTATTGCATAAGATTCTTGCCCTTAATGGGCAATTTTTTTTAGTATGACTGAACAATTAGAAAAAATTAAAAACAGAATAGAGCCAATTTTAGATAAACTTAATGTTTATTTGATTGATTTGACATACTCAAAAGTCAAGAATGTATATAAATTTACTTTTTATATCGATAAGGATACCTATGTCACAGTTGATGATTGCTCTATTGTTAGTCGTGAATTAGAAAGAGTCCTAGTAGATGATAATCTTATTTCTCCGAATGATCAGATTGAAGTATCTTCTCCTGGTGTTGATAGACCTTTGAAATTTTTGAGGCAGTATCCAAAACATCGAAACAAGTTTTTTTCTATCACTTATAAGCAAAATGAACAAGTAGTTACTCGTGAGTTAGTGCTAAGAGATGTACTTGACGAAAAACTTTTATTTGAGGAGCGTGGTAAAATTATTGAAATAAATTTCTCGGATATCATCAAAGCAAGAACATTAATTAAATTTAAGTAAAAGGGAAAAATATGAGTCAAGAAATTGTAGAAGCATTTAGCCAGCTTGTTAAAGGTAAAGGAGTTGATAAAGATATTTTAGTTGGTGTCTTCGAAGAAGTTTTCTCTGCACTTATGCGGAAGAAATTCGGAGAGAAGGCACAATTCGAAATTATCGTCAATCTCGAAAGAGGAGAAATTCAAATATTTCTGGAGAAAGAAATAGTAGAGAAAGTGAAGGATCCCAATACACAAATATCAATCGATGAAGTCCGGAAGAGAACGGATGAGGAATTCGAAATTGGAGATATATATCCTGAAGAAATTGATGTGAGACAATTTGGCGAATTTTTTGACCGAAGATTAATCAACCAGGCTAAGCAAATATTTAATCAAAGATTGAGAGATATAGAAAAAGAAATTGTATATAAAGAATATTCACAAAAAATTGGTGAAATTGTAGTCGGAGATATTTATCAGATCAGAAAAGATGAAATTCTTGTCAATCACAATAAAAATGAGCTCGTGCTTCCAAGAGAAGAACAAATTCCTAAAGAGAAATATCGAAAAGGAGATGTTATTCGTGCAGTAATCAAAGATGTGGTAAAAGATAAAAAAGGTCCGAAAATTATTATTTCTCGTGCCGACAACATGTTTTTAGCTAAGTTGTTTGAAATGGAGATCCCTGAAATCTTTGATGGAGTTGTAGAGATTAAGGCAATTGCACGCGAACCCGGTGAAAGAGCTAAGGTTGCAGTTATTTCTAATGACGAACGAGTTGATCCTGTAGGAGCTTGTGTGGGTATGAAAGGTGTTCGTATTCATTCAATAGTTAAAGAATTAAATAATGAAAATATTGATGTGATCCCATGGTATGATGATAAAGAAATGTTTCTGAAGCGAGCTTTTCATCCGGCAAAAATTAAAAAAGTTGAAATTGATGTTTCGAATAAAAAAGCAATTATCTGGGCTGATGCTGATCAGGTTTCATTGATTGTTGGACGTGGGGGACAGAACATTCGTTTAATTGGTAAATTGATAGGCCTTGATATTGATGTAATCCGTGAAGAGAAGCCAATTGAAGAGTACGAAATTGATATTGAGTTAATTGATTTCAAACAAGAACTTGGTGAAGAAGTATACCAGAAATTGATCGAAGCCGGTTATGATACTGCTATTGATGTATTAAAAGCAGGAAAGGAGAAAATTAAAGAGATTGAAGGTTTTGATGATGAGAAAGTTGCTGAAATTTTCACTATCTTGAAAGAAGGATTTGAAGAATAAAATTTATCAGGAAACTTATGACTGAACAAGAAAAAGTTAAAAAGTATCAAATATTCAAAGTCGCTTCAGAATTAAACATTACTGCTGAAAGAATTATAGAATATTTAAAAAAGGAATTAGGTGTTGAAGTAAAATCACACGCTTCCAAAATCGATGAGGAAGTTTATCAAAAGATACTCGAAAAATTCAAGAAAGAGAAACAACAGGTTGTACAAAAAGAGAAAAAGCTTGCAGACTTAAAAGTAAAGAAAGAAGAAAAATCTTCGAAGACTAAAGAGAAGAAATCAACAGAATTTTCTATTAGTTCAGGTAAGAAGCGAGAAAAGACTGAAGAAAAAGAAACGATCATTTCACCTACACCAGTAGATCTTGAAGAAATCATTGAAGAAACATCTCAAGAAATTACCACTGAATTTATAGAGAGAACTGAAGTTACCCCTTTAGAAGTACTCGATGGAGAAGGAAAGGAAAGTACCAGAGAAAAAATAGAAGCCGTCGAGAAAGAAAATATTCCTTTGCAAACAGGTGATCAGATTATTCAAGAAAAAGAAATAGCTACGCAAGAACCTGTCAATGAAGAAATAAAGAGCGAAGTAACGTTAGAAGGAAGAGATAAAGTTTCTGAACCACAAGTAGATTCAAAAGCACATACTTCTCTTGATGAGATTAAACAACAATTCAAAGGCCCTACAATTTTAGGTAAAATTAAGTTAGACGGTGAAGAGTCGGGAGAAATTGAGTTAATTGATCAGGAAACAAAAGGAAAAGAAAAGAAACCGAAGAAGAAAAAACCTAAGAAAAAACAACTTCGCGAAGTATTAAAGAAAAAACAAGTTGTTGAAGAAGAGACAGTTAAAGCCAAAAAGACCAAGAAAACCAAAATTAAAAGTATTGATGAAAAGGAGATTGAGACAACTATTAGAAGAACCCTTGAAGCGATGGAGGATACAGGATTATCAATTAGAGCTACTTTGAGAAAGAAAAAGAAAAAAGAAAGACTTGAAGAATTAAAGAAGCAGGAAGAATTACTCGAAAAAGAAAAAACTATACTCAGGGTTACAGAGTTTATCACTGTCGGTGAACTAGCAAATTTACTAAATGTGTCGTCTTCAGAGGTGATCAAAAAATTATTCAGTCTTGGAATTGTTGCAACGATAAATCAAAGGCTTGATAAAGATGCTATTCAATTGGTTGCGGATGATTTTGGTTATACTGTCGAATTTCAGGATGAAACGATTGCAACAGAAATTGTCGACGAAGAAGATCTACCGGATACACTAAAACATCGTCCTCCTGTCGTTACTGTAATGGGTCATGTGGATCATGGAAAAACATCATTGCTAGATTATATCAGAAAGACACAGGTTGTAGCAGGAGAAGCTGGAGGAATTACTCAACATATCGGAGCTTATAAAGTTGAACTTCCAAATGGTAAGCAAATTACATTTATTGATACACCTGGACACGAAGCTTTCACTGCGATGCGTGCCAGAGGAGCGAAAGTAACCGATATAGTTGTCCTTGTAGTCGCTGCAGATGATGCGGTTATGCCACAAACGGTTGAAGCTATAAACCATGCACAGGCTGCGAGTGTACCAATAATTGTGGCGATAAATAAAGTAGATAAACCAACCGCAAATCCTGAAAAGATTCGTCAACAACTGGCAGAACGAAATGTACTTGTTGAAGAATACGGTGGAAGATATCAATCTGTTGAACTTTCTGCTAAAACTGGTCAAGGTGTGGATTTATTATTAGAGAAAATCTTAATTGAAGCGGAATTATTGGATCTTAAAGCGAATCCAGACAGAAGAGCAAGGGGATATGTTTTAGAAGTTAAACTCGAAAAAGGAAGAGGAATTGTTGCTAATGTCTTAATCCTCAAAGGTACATTAAGAATTAATGATCCTTTTGTGGCGGGTGTAGCATATGGTCGAGTTCGAGCAATGTTTGACGAACGAATGAATAAAGTTGACGAAGCTCCACCTTCAACACCGGTACAAATTCTTGGATTTGATGAAATGCCACAAGCAGGTGATGAATTTGTTTGTGTTGAGTCAGAAAAAGTTGCACGAGAAATCGCTACAAAAAGAAAACAGATCAAACGTGAACAAGAATTGAGAGCTGTAAGACACTTAACACTCGAAGATATATCCAGACGGGCTAAATTAGGTGAGACAAAAGATCTAAGATTAATTGTCAAAGGTGATGTGGATGGTTCTGTCGAAGCACTTTCAGATGCATTGTTAAGACTTTCAAATGATGAAGTGAAAATTAATGTAATTCATAAAGGTGTTGGTGGAATAACAGAAAATGATGTTAATCTTGCAGCAGCTTCTGATGCTATCATAATTGGATTCCAGGTTAGACCAAATCTGGAAGCAAGAAAACTTGCAGAGCAAGAAAAAATTGAAATCAGACTTTACAATATCATATATGACGCAATCAATGATATTAAAAATGCAATCCTTGGTATGTTAGAACCTGAAATTTCTGAAGAAGTTACTGCTACTGTAGAAGTCAGAACAGTTTTCAAGATTTCAAAAGCTGGAACTGTGGCTGGTTGTTATGTGAAGGATGGCAAAATCCAGAGATCAAATAAAGTTAGGATTATTAGAGACGGTATTGTTATCTATACTGGTGAAATTGAAAGTTTGAAAAGATATAAAGATGATGTTCGTGAAGTTGAAGCTGGAAAAGAGTGTGGAATTAAGATTGCAAATTTCAATGATATCAAAGAAGGTGATATTATAGAAGCATTTAAGGTTGTAGAAAAGCAACGAACAATGGAAAATGTCGGTAAGAACTGAAAAAGTTGCGGAGTTAATTAAGAAAGAATTGAGCCTGATTTTGCTTCGTGAAACGAATGATCCTGCATTGGGATTTGTTACAATCACCTCAGTTAAAGTTTCTGGCGATTTACAGAACGCTAAAGTTTACATCACAATTTTCGATCAGGAAAAAAGACAAATTACTCTTGAACGATTAAACCATGCTAAAGGGCATTTCCGGTCGAAACTCGCTACAAGAATTAAAATTAGAAGAGTACCCGAGCTTTCATTTTTTTACGATGATACGCTTGACTATGTGGATAATATTAATAGGTTAATTAAGAAGATTCATGAAGATGATAACGAACAAAACGACATCAGTAAGTGATATTGATTTTAATCAGGGTGCTGTAATTCTGATTAATAAACCATTTGATTGGTCATCTTCAAATGTGGTTGAAAAAGTTAGGAAAATAATTAAAACCAAAAAGGTTGGTCATGCAGGTACACTTGATCCCAAGGCTACAGGTTTGCTCATACTTTGTACAGGTAAATTGACGAAATCGATCGAAAAATTTCAAAATGAAGTGAAAGAATATAAAGGTCAAATTTATTTTGGTAAGACTACACCCACTATGGATATTGAGTCAATTGATGAAGCGACTGTTGAGAAAGATATTTCATATTTATCCAGAGAATTGATACAGGAAACTGCTATGAGCTTTATTGGTGAGATCGAACAAACTCCTCCTGAGTATTCAGCAATTTGGATTCATGGAAAGAGAGCATATGAGCTTGCTCGTAAAGGTAAACAAGTTGAATTGAAACCACGAAAAGTGAGGATTTATAAATTTGAAATTATCGATTTTCATCCTCCAATAGCAGATTTTGTAGTTAGTTGCTCAAAGGGAACATACATAAGAAAACTTGCGCATGATTTAGGTGAGAAACTCGGTTGTGGTGCTTTTCTATTCGCGTTGACGAGAACAAAAATTGGTGAATTAAGTCTGGACGAAGCTATTGAAATTGAACAACTAAAAAATTTAATTAAGGGTTCAAGCTCTACATGAATGTTTATCATGATATTAACGAAATAGAGAAGAACAGAAATACAATTATCACGGTAGGAACTTTTGATGGAGTTCATCTTGGTCATGTTAAGATCATAAATGAGATGTTATATCAATCTGTTGAGAATAATTGTAGAAATCTGGTTATCACATTTGAACCACATCCACAATTGGTACTGGCAAAGAGAGATACAATAAAAATTCTTACGACCCTTCAACAAAAGCTTGAATATCTTGAGTTACTTGGTGTGAAGAATGTTTTGGTGATAAATTTCACCAAAGAATTTTCCGAAATGAATTTTAGAACTTTTGTCGAGGAATATTTCGTAAATAAAATCGGTGTACATACGGTTGTTGTTGGTGCTGATCATCATTTTGGTAAAGATAGAGAGGGAAATCCTGAGATTCTAACAGAACTTGGTAAAGTTTTAAGTTTTAATGTTATTAGAGTAGAACCCCTTTTACTTAAAGAACAAAAAATTAGCAGTTCTCGAATTCGTAAAGTTTTAAATGAAGGTAATATTTTACTTGCTAATAGTATGCTTGGAAAGAAATACGAAATTCGTGGTAGAGTTGTAGAAGGGAATAAACGAGGTAAGTTGATTGGATTCCCAACAGCAAATATCGAAATTGACAATATTCATAAGTTGATTCCAGAAAGAGGTGTATATTTTGTTGAAGTTGATACCGATGGTAGAAATTTTTATGGGATGATGAATATTGGTTTCAGACCAACTTTTAATAATACAACTGAGTTGATGCTCGAAGTACATATTTTTTATTTTGATGATGACATCTATGGCAAACCTATCACAATTAGATTTATCGATCGATTGCGAGATGAGAAAAAATTCAATTCGATTGAAGAATTGAAAGAGCAGTTGATGAAAGATAAACTTGATTGTTTTAAGAAAATTGAATCACTTCAAACATTTGGTTATTAACTGTAACAATAACAATTAGTACTGGTTAAGTCTGGTATTACATTAAAAGAAAGGAGTAAAAGCTATGTTATCAAAAGAAAGAAAAAAAGAATTAATCTTAAAATATGGTGGCAGTGAGAAGAATACTGGTGCACCAGAAGTTCAAATTGCAATACTCACCGAAAGAATTAATGAACTTTCGAAGCATTTCGATGAGCACAAAAAAGATAATCATTCAAGAATGGGACTTATCAAAATGGTTGGAAAGAGACGAAGGTTACTTCGTTACCTTATGAATAAAGACATCGAAAGATACAGAAAAATTGTTGAGGAATTAAACTTAAGAAAGTAAAATGGTATCCGATATGATAGTTTTAAAAGAATTAGAATTAAATGGTAAAACTTTTTCTCTTGAAGCCGGACGTTTTGCCCGACAGGCGAATGGTGCCGTTATGGTTAGCTTCGGAGACACTAAAGTTTTAGCTGTAGCTGTGGCAGCTGATGAAGCTGTTGTAGGTCAGGATTTTCTTCCACTCTCTGTTGAATATAGAGAGAAATATTCAGCTGTGGGTAAAATTCCAGGCGGATTTATCAAGAGAGAAGGTAAACCTACTGAGAAGGAGATATTAAGTGCAAGATTGATTGATAGGCCAATAAGACCTTTATTTCCCAAAGGTTACATGAATGAGACACAAATCATTGTCCAGGTTTATTCCTCTGATCAAGAACATGATCCTGATGTAATTGGTGCAGTTGGTGCATCAGCAGCTCTTGCTATATCTGATATTCCGTTTGAGGGACCAATTGGTGAGGTTCGCGTTTGTCTGATTGGTGAACAATTTATTGTGAATCCAACTTATAAAGAAATCGAGCAATCAAAATTAGAAATAGTAGTAGCTGGTACTGAAGATTCGATACTCATGGTTGAAGGTGAAGCCCGAGAAGTTTCAGAAGAAACAATGCTCGATGCTATTAAATTTGGACATGAACATATAAAACAACTCGTTGCACTTCAAAAAGAATTGATAGCAGAGATTGGTAAACCAAAGAAGCCTGTCGTATTATATCCAGAAGAAGAAGAGATAGTGAAAGCGGTTCGGGAATTATGTCACGATAAAATTAATCAAATAATCCACACTCCATCCACTAAAGAAGTTCGACGAAATAGTCTAAAACATGTTAGTGTCGAAACAGTTGAAGCACTGAAAGAAAAATTCCCTGAAAAGGAGTTTTTGATCAAGGGAGCAATTCATGATCTCGAAAGAGAATTGATGAGAAAGATGATCCTCGAAGAAGGTGTACGTTTAGATGGAAGAGGTACTCGTGATATTCGCCCAATTTATTGCGAAGTTGGTTTACTTCCACGTACCCACGGCTCTGCATTGTTCACTCGAGGTGAGACGCAGAGCTTAACAACTCTAACTCTCGGAACCAAGCTCGATGAACAACTTGTCGAAGGTTTATTGCCTGAAGAAACCACTAAAAAGTTCATGCTCCATTACAATTTTCCTGCTTTCAGTGTAGGTGAAATAGGCAGATATACCGGTCCAGGTAGACGGGAAATTGGACACGGTAATTTAGCAGAGAGATCTTTAAAAAATTTATTACCAAAAGATGAAGAATTTCCATATACTATTCGTGTTGTTTCTGATATTTTAGAATCTAATGGTTCTTCTTCAATGGCTACTGTTTGTGCTGGTTCACTTGCGTTGATGGATGGAGGAGTTCCATTGAAAAAACCTGTTGCAGGGATTGCAATGGGACTAATTCTCGAAAAAGATCAATACAAAATTTTAAGTGATATTTTAGGTGACGAGGATCATTTAGGAGATATGGATTTCAAGGTTGCTGGTACCGAAGATGGTATCACAGGATTTCAGATGGATATAAAGGTGAAAGGAATTTCTTATGAAATTATGGCTGAAGCACTTGCCCAGGCTAAGGAAGGCAGGATGTTTATTCTTTCAAAAATGAATGAAACACTTTCAGCCCCCAGATCTTCAATCTCGAAATATGCACCTCATTTAGTTCAGATTAAAATTCCTATTGATAAAATTGGTGCGGTAATTGGACCTAGCGGAAAGATTATTCAATCTATTCAAAGAGACACGAAAACGGAGATTGCAATAGAAGAAGACGGTGTAGTGAACATCGCGTCTACAAATGAAGAAGGAATTGAAGAAGCAATTTCAAGAATACGACTTTTAACAGAGCCACCACAGATTGGAAAAGTCTACAAAGCAACTGTAAAAAGAATAGTTGATTTTGGTGCCTTCGTTGAGATTGCCCCTGGAGTTGAAGGATTACTTCATATTTCTCAAATTGATCACAAAAAAGTGAATAAAGTGGAAGATTATTTTAAAGTTGGTGAAAAGATAGATGTTAAGTTGATTAAAATTGAGGATAATGGACGTCTTGTTTTTAGTAGAAAAATTTTAATTCCGTTACCACAAGAAAAAAAATAGGATAATCAGAAGACAATTATGTAGTATTTTATGTGTTTAAGGAACCTGATTTTCGGTGATTATCTACTTAACCTTTACAAGTCACATAATTTTTACTTTTCAGAAATATTTCATAAAAAATTTCATTTGAGGAGAGAGGCAAACTTTCGTTCTCTCTCTTCTCTATTAATTTTTATTCAAAGAGGGGTACAGAAAAACTTTGACTTGAAAGGATTATGTATCAATCCTATAATAAATGAATTCATCAAAATTTTAAAATCAGAATTTTTAAGAATTAGAAAAATTAATCTCCGAATGGTGGGATTTCTCAAATTCCAATTTTTAATTTTATTTAACTCAAAAAGATCAAGAATTTTATCATCTGAAAAACTGAATAGATGTTCAATTTCTCAGATGATAAAAAGAAACTTGAGTATTTCAAAGGTTACTCAAAAAGTCAGTGAGAGGGTTTTACAGAAAATTAGTTCATCTAAAAAAAGAAAGGAGTTTTTGATTATTTATGACGAAAGAAATCATCATAAATTCTTTAGGGGACGAGACACGTATCGCAATAACGGAAGATGGTATTCTGACAGAATACTTTGTCGAGGAAACCGATTCTCAACGATCGGTCGGAGATATTTATTTAGGGCGTGTTGCGAAAGTTATTCCCGGTATTAAAGCAGCTTTTATCGATGTCGGTCACAAGCAGGATGCATTTCTACATTTTTCTGACATTGATCCAAAAATGGAAGACTTAAATTCGCTACTTGGGGATGAAGATTCTGATGTAGATCTTGAGGAAGAGGATGAGGATGGGAATAACATTGTTATTGCTGAGAGACCAAAGACAAGTTATCAACGATCAGTTAACTTACCATCAATTCCTAAATTAGAAAGAGGTAAAGAAATCCTTGTCCAGGTTACAAAAGAACCAGTTGGAAATAAGGGTTTCCGAGTAACCACAAGAATTACGATTCCTGGAAGATTTTTAGTTCTTCTACCGTTCGATAATAAAATCGGAGTATCAAAAAAAATACATGATCCTCGAAAACGAAAGAGATTACGAAGAATTGTTCGATCGTTGATACCTGAAGGATTTGGAGCGATAATAAGAACTGTTGCCGCAAACGAAGATGAAGATACAATTAGAGAAGAGTTAAATCGCTTACTCGATACATGGAAGGAAATTGAGCAAGCAATTAAAACTGAAAAAGCACCTGCACTTGTTTATAAAGATGCAAGTACAACTTCGAGTGTAATTAGAGATTTATTTAATCATGAAGTATCGAAGATAATTATAGATTCAAAGAAAATTTACAAACAATTAAAAGATTACCTTCATCAGGTTCATCCTGAGATGGAAGATCGAATAGAACTGTACAGAGGGAAAGAACCAATTTTTGATGTATTTGGAATTGAACCTCAACTGAGAGTTGCCTCCTCACGAAAAGTGCCATTACCAAGTGGGGGTCATATCATCATTGATCAAACAGAGGCAATGACGGTGATAGATGTTAATACCGGTAAGTATGCAGCTTCGATGAATCAAGAATTGAATTCTCTTAAAATTGATCTCGAAGCTGCCAGAGAGATATGTCGGCAAGTTCGTCTTAGAGATATCGGAGGAATTATCATTATAGATTTTATTGATTTGCAGGAAGAAAAAAATAAGAAAAAAGTATTTGATGAACTTAGGAAAGAATTTAGAAAAGATAGAGCAAAAGTTACAATTCTTCCTATGACAGAATTCGGGCTTGTCCAAATAACCAGACAAAGAGTTAGAAAAAGCATCTTTCAGAGATCACGAGATGTTTGTCCAACCTGTGGCGGTACTGGAATTTTAATTTCTAAAGAATCTCTCTTAAAACAAATAGAGCACTGGTTAAGAAGATTTAAGATAGGGAAATTATTACCAAAAGTAATATTAAAGATAAATCCATTTTTAGAAAATGAAATAATGAAAGGTCTAATTCCGCGCTATATCAAGTGGAGATTAAAATATCGTGTTCAGTTAAAAGTTGAGCTTGATGTATCACTTAGAGTAGATGAATTTCGTTTCTTCGATCCGATCACCGAGCGTGATATCACGACAGATTATTAATCAAGCTTAACATTTATCTTCTTAATGGAAAATTATTAATTGAATCTCATAAGTAATGATAATTATTTTTTTATGGATGGTTTATCTATATAGAGCTTTGGGAGGATTAAATTCTATCAGTCAGAGATGAATAAGTAATCTGTGTTCTTAGTTGTCCATCCCTAATTTCATTTAATTATTGTAATCTTTATGATTTTTCTTAATTCACCGTATTTTAATTCAAGGAAATAGATTCCACTCGGCAGGTCAAATGTGTTGGGGTTAAATTTTATTTCATAGACGCCTGGTGTTTTTATTTCATCGAAAAGTGTACCTACTTCTTTGCCAAGTGCATTATAAATTTTTAGAGTTGTTCTGGCAGAAGTAATATTATTACTTCCATTCTTAATCACAGGTAAATTAAATTTTAAGAATGTATAACTTGAAAAGGGGTTAGGATAGTTTTGATAGATTGTAAGCTCAGATTCAATCAAAGTAACTGATGAATCAGATTGATTGTAATGGAATAAATTAACCTTTCCATTTCTACAGTATTCTAAGGCTCGAGATTTTAAGTAACCACCGTCGGTAAATTGTGTTGTCATTCCAGGGATTCCTGCTCCAAATAGCAAAGCAATTATTCCAGATTTTGCAATATCCTCTGTGTGATTAAAAATATATTCGACTTTATTATCTGAATATTGATTAGTTACATTTGGTAAAAATTCATTCCCCACTGGAATTTGCCATAGTACAATTTTTTTCTTTGTAATAGTGGAAAGATAATTGGTGAACATAAGAACACGAGAGAAATTTGGAAGAGAGGTATTATACTTGTCCCACCAAATACCATCATATCCAGCATCTCTATCAGACCAATCCATAAAAATTAAATCAAAATCTTCTGCAAGTGTTAATAAAAAATTTGCAGTGTTAAGTGCAAGAGTTTCAATATCAAGAAGTTTATCTTCATTTTCTTTCAAACTAATTATATTTCCCCACAACGAAGCATGAAAAGCAATCAAACCTTTTTGAGGACAGTACTCTCTTACCAGATCAATCATTTTTCGATGCATGCCAATTAAATTATTGGGATATTTTGAATCATTTACATAAGCGGATATCTGGTCTGGTGTTTTATTCTCTTTTATGCATCTTTGTTGTAAATATCCCAGCAAATCAGGTTCAATGTGGAAGATAACTTTTTGTACATAACTGGAATTTGCTTCTTTACACATTTGAATGAATCTTTTCCAGAATTCATTCATTATGTTCGGATTGTTTATAGCGCATAAAATTTTATCGTATTCATTACCGACACAGCCTAATTCAGCAGGTGTTGTCTGAAAAAGATATAAGGGTATGACAGGTATGTACCCTCTACGGTGAGCGTCATCGCAAAATCTTTTCACGAAACCATCATACCAGTTCCACCATCCCCATGTTATGTATTGATATCCCATATCCCAGCATTCATTTCCATTGTTAGTTTGCCAGGAAAGATTTGAGGTTGTTGTCCCAGTACCGATTGCGAGGTAGTTAAATAAACCATCAGGAATCGAGATAGAATCTTTTTTCATTACTCCGACAAAAATTTCTTGAGATGTTTTGTTACCCGATTTATCTTTAACCACTACATAAACTCTCTTTTCTCCAATTTCAGAGTTTGAGGGGATTAAAATCTCATTACCAAATATTCCGTCACCAGGAAGGATATCATTATGAATTCCATCATCAAAGAGATTAAACTTCAATCCTTGAAGAATCTCGTCACATGCTATGTAAATCGTGTCAATATCATCAAAACCATCACTTTCAAAAATTCTTGAACGAATAGAAATTCTATCACCAGGGAAAAAGTTATAACTACTGAATGATGTTTCAATAATTTTGGGACTTCCTTTAATCTCGTTTAAATAGATTTCGTCAATGAAAAATTCATTTTGAGGATTACCCGTATTTTCTTGAAATAACAAAGAAACAATGTAATGGTTGTTATCAAGAATATGGTTGAGAGGGACTTTCACCTCTTTCCATTTATTTGCTTCTATTGTCACATAATCGGTTGAGGATTTTCCTTCAGTGAAATTTTTCCCATCATGAGATACCTTAATCCAGAAGGACTGAGCTGAATTGTTTCCACCATTGACATAGAAGATTAATGTATCATATCCAGAAGTATTCATATTGGAAAGGAAAAGTACGAACCCTGCGAAACCTCTATTAAATTTTACTGATATAGAATTATTACCTGAAAATTTTTGGTTCGAACTCTTCAAATTAATACTTACATCCCATGAGTGATTTGTATGCCAGTTTCTTTTTGAGAGTGAATCGGTGTATATGAAAAGAGGTTGAGAGAATAAACTGGAGTAAAAAAACAGGAGAAAATAAATTTGCTGTTTCATAAATATCTTTCTCGTTATTAACAAATTAATTTGGGTTTAATATTAGTTAAGATTTTAATGGTTATTCGAATCTTCATCGAAACTATCACATTTTTTTAAATACTCCTTTCTGATAAAAAGATTGTAATACCAACCGTCTAAAATTTTAATTGGATAAAATATATAATTATTGTGAAAATCATCAGATTCCCAAATCTCCTTAATTGATAAATATCCCAAAAATGGCGGTTCTTTATGGGGTTTTCGAGTTATTACGTTCGTTAACTGAATATATTTTGGTTTTCTTGAAAGTATATATTTACCGTCCCCTCTTGAATGTCCAGGATTCCAGTTTAATAATGAACTCCGAGATATAGATTTGTGTGCTAAATTAGGATCAACAATTCCAATCATATCGAGTATTTTTATTTTTGAGTAATATCCAATCGCTCCAATAGGAACTACTGCTATATAATCAGAATGAGTTGAGAATTCATTTAATTTTTTACCCATCAATATCCAGCCATGATGCCATTCAATGTAGTAATCGTTAAGATTTCTATCGAAAGTGGTCACCAATTCTTTTTTACCCTTTATAAAATTTTTTATTCCAATTATTGTCTCTAAATAAATATTTGAAGTTAAAATTAAGTAGGTAAAAATGATAGAAAAAATAATTACAATAAATTTTGACTTACGAAAAAAAAATTTATAATTGGTTTTGATTAGATTATCAATAAGGTTTGTAAGAAAGCACATAAAAAATGGAAAGATGGGTACAATAAATCGACTATGTGGGAAATAATCCCCACCTATAAAAATTGTACTTATTAAACTTACTGCACTCAAAACAAGTAAAAATAATTTTTCTTTGGTCAGAAATTTCCATTTTACAAAACCAATTGATAATATTATTATTAAAATCCACATATAACTATAAAATTTTTTCATAGAATAGCTAATGTATATAAATCCATATTTAATTTGCTCCCATCCTCCACCAGTTTTTGCATAGTAAGTATTTGGTAAGAAATAACCGAAGTAATTCCAGCGCCAGATAAAATAAATTCCGAATGTCAAAGAAAATCCTAAAAAAAATGTGAAAATATTCTTATTCCTATCTTTTGTCCCCACAATTCTTAGCTTATGTAAAAAGTATAAAAATGTAACAACAAAAAGGGGTAGGGCTTCGAATCTTATCATGGAAAGGAATCCAAAAGATAAACCTTTTATAAAACTTCCTTGTAAATTATTTGGTAATTTGAGGAAAAGATAAATTGTTAGAACTAAAAACATAGAATAAAAAGGTGTATCCATTCCTGCAGCAGCCCAATAATGATAATTGGGTGAAATTGATAGAATTATTATAGCAAAATAGATTGGTTTATGATCCGAGAGATTATGGTGATCAATAAGTTTATATAACTTAAATGTAAGATATAAAGTTAAAGCAGTAAACAAGACATTGATTGTTATGGCGAAAAACTCAATATCAATACTGATTAATTTGGGGATTAGGAGTATAACTAGATAGAGAAATGAGCTATAACCTTCCACGGGAGGTTCATTTATATTCCATACAAATCCGTATCCACTAACTAAATTCTCAGCAAATCTGAAAAAAATAAAGGCGTCATCAACGAGAGTTGTATAAAAATATTGATTTCTAAAAAAAGTTGTTGTAGCAAAAAATAAAAGTAATATTAGAAATAATTTTAATTCACTTTTGTTCATTTAAAATCAGTAAAACTTTCTTTTTCAATTATAATTTGTTGAATTGAAAATTAAAAAATAAAAATTAAAGATTCGCCACCTGTTGTCATCTGTTATCAATTACTTAAAGATCAAAAACCTTTTTGATAAAATTTTCAAATGTCTTAGTATTACATAAGATGATTTCACTTTTTGAAGAGATAATAAGAATTCATTCAAAAATTTTTAGAAAATAGGTGTAATTTTTACAGGCTTGTTTTAATAATGAAATAAAATAAAGAAAGAAAATAGAAATGATTCTTAAAAAAGAAATCGACGCTATTCAAAGTTATCTCACCGATGCATCAAATTTTAGAAGTAATTCTTGCGATAAAGTTTACATTCCTGAGAATATTCAGGAATTGATTGAATTGATGAAAAAACTAAACGAAGAAAACACTCCATTCACGATATCCGGCGCTGGTACAGGCCTTGTGGGTGGTAGAGTCCCAATTGAAGGCGTTCTTATTTCAATGGAAAAGTTTGATAGAATTTTGAGTATTGATACAGAAGCAAAGACTGTCAATGTCGAAGCTTTTGTTTCTTTGAATCAATTGGATGAATACTTAAAACAGTATGGATTGTTTTATCCACCGGATCCTACTGAATGGAATTGTTCAATTGGTGGAACAATTGCAACAAATGCTTCTGGTGCAAGAACATTAAAATATGGTTCAACACGAAACTGGATTGAATCAATTAAAATTATTTTACCAGATGGTGAAATTATTGAATTGAACAGGGGAGAAATATTTGCAAACAACTATAAATTCGATTTTGTTACTCCCAAAGGCAAAAGGTATAATTTTGATTTACCTGAAATTAAATATCCAGATGTTAAAAACGCAGCAGGATATTTCATTAAGCCAGATATGGATTCAATTGATTTATTCATTGGTTCGGAAGGGACGCTTGGTATAATAACAGAAGCAAAATTAAAATTATTACCAAGACCTCAAGATTTGTTATCTCTCGTTATTTTTTTCGAAAGTATAGTTGATGCGTATCAATTTGTATCTCTGGCAAGATCAAAAGTAAAACATAAAACTTATCAAGCTATAAATCCTTCAGCACTTGAATTTTTCGACGATGAAGCCTTAAAATTTCTCTCGCACAAATTCCCGAATGTTTCAGGTAAAAAATTTGCAATCTGGTTCGAGCAAGACATTTACGACACAAATAAAGACGATTTAATAGAAGAAATTTCCAATCTAATATTCAAATGTAACGGAAATATTGATGAAATCTGGTTTGCTTTTGACGAAAAGGATTTCAAAGAGATAAGAGAATTCAGACATGCAATTTCAGCCCTGGTAAATGAATATATCTCACGAAAAAATTTACGTAAAGTTGGTACGGACATTGCCGTGCCTCCAAATTATTTTTTAGAGTTTTATGATTATTGCGTAAATGAAAGCAAGAAGAACGGACTGAATTATGTTGGCTATGGCCATATTGGAAATGATCATCTTCACTTTAATATGTTGCCTGAAAATGAAGAGCAGATTGGTATAGCTTTGAAATTGTATCATGATTTCTGTGAAAGAGCAGTAAAGTCTGGAGGAACAATTTCTGCAGAGCATGGTGTGGGAAAAATAAAGAGAAAATATTTTGAATTGATGTATCCTGAAGATATCTTGAGAAAGATGTTTGAAATTAAGAAAATTTTTGATCCTCAATTGCTTTTAAATCAACGAAATATTTTTCCAGATCGATTTTTTGAAAATGCTTAATTTTAAGTACCAATTAAAGTGCTTTTACTGAACTGATTAAAGTGATTTGAAAGGTACAAAATATGTCTCGATATTACTATCAATGTTTTGATTGTAAAAAAATTTATGCTCAGTACGAAATAGAGAAAGAACTTATTTATTTATGTCCTTCCTGTGGCAAATCAGAACGAAATCGACCATTAGTGGGTGTTCTGGAAATAAAATATGATTACTCATTTATTAACAAAACTGAATTAATAAAGAAAATTGAGAAAGCTTTATGCGGTGCAATCTGGGAATTTCCAGAAATCATCCCATTACAATTTGATTTGCAGAAGAATCAATATCCACTTATCGATGACAAAATATTAAATAGTCTTAGATTGAGTTCAACTCCATTGATTAGACTCAGATATAAAGATTGTAATTTATTCGCTTTCGATGATACTCGAAATCCAACATTTTCTTACAAGGATCGAGCAAGTATACTTGTAGTTTTGAAAGCAATACAATTGGGGATAAACGAAATTTCCGCAGCTTCAACTGGTAATGCCGGTTCTTCAATTGCTGGTATTTGTGCTCGTTTTGGACTTAAATCTCACATATTTGTTCCAAAGACGATTCCAGAAGCGAAGAGAATTCAAATTCAGGCTTTCGGTTCAAACATTTATGTCGTTGATGGAACATACGACGAGGCATTTGATTTGTGCTTAACTCTCTCTGGTAAAAAGAATTGGTTTAACAGAAACACAGCATTCAATCCTTTAACAATAGAAGGTAAAAAATCAGGAGCCTATGATATTTTCATGGCTTTGAAGAAAATTCCTGACAACATCTTTATTCCTGTGGGTGATGGTGTCATTATTGGTGGCCTGTATAAAGGATTTAAAGAATTACTCGAGCTTGGAATTATAGAAAAACTCCCACGATTAGTTGCAGTTCAATCAAAAGGTAGCAATGCAATTGTGAGATTTCACAAAACCAAAAAATTCGAATTTCATGATTCAATGACAATTGCGGATAGTATTTGCGCATCTGCACCGAGGAATCTATTCATGGCAGATGAAGCGATTGAAAGAAGTGATGGTTTTGCAGTCGAAGTTAGTGATGATGAGATTATTACAGCTCAAAAAGAAATAATTCAGAGATTTGGAATTTTTGTGGAACCTTCTTCTGCAGCCACTTTTGCTGGTTTCAAATATGCAATTAATGCTGAACTTATCTCTGAGCATGATTTGACTTTATTGATGTTCACAGGTAATGGACTCAAAGATTTGAATTCGTTGAAAGTATGGAATAAACAAATCACGGTAAAAAAATTTGATGAATGGTTGGATGAATTCAAAGTTAAAATTTAATATAGGAGCAATAATCCTCTCAGCTGGTAAATCCGGAAGATTGGGGGAACCTAAGGCGTTTTTAAGAATGAATGGAGAAACATTTATTTATCATCTGATTAAAAAGTTGAATAAATTTTGTAATCGATTAGTGATAGTTTTTGGTTTCGAGAGTGAAAAGATGATCCACAAATTAATTTCAGACAATGTGATAAAGAGTTACCTGGACAAAATTAGAGTTGTGGTGAATCATTATTATGAAGATGGAATGTTCAGCTCAATTCAATGTGGTATCGCGGAGATGAAAGATGAAGATTATATAATCATCCAGCAAGTTGACCAACCAGGTTTACCTGAAGAATTTTATTCACAATTTATTACTTCGCTCGAAGGTTATGTTGAATGGATGCAACCATCCTATGATGGGATACCAGGGCATCCCATCATAATCAGTCGACAAATTGCTCAGAGTATCTTGATGGAAAATTCAAAATCTACACTTCGCGATTTTAAGAAACGAAATATTCATATTAAAACAAAAATTTTCGAGTGCACTTTTCCGCAAATTCATCAGGATATAGATACTTATCAAGACTATCAAAAACTATTAATGGAAATAAGGAATGAAAGTTTTTGAAAAAATAGTTGAGCTAATTAAACAAAATAAATCATTCGTTCTTGCAACAATTATAAAGACTGATGGCTCAACGCCTGGGAAAGTAGGATTCAGATTAATCGTTGAATCCGAGAAAGATACTTTTGGAACTGTCGGTGGTGGAGAAATTGAGCAGGAGGTAATTTTTGAATCAATAAGAAGATTGAAATCAAAAGAAAGTGGAATTGTAGAGTATTTATTGGCTGGAGATTCTCCTGTAAAAGAAAGTGATATAAAAATATTGAACATGAGTTGTAGTGGTAAGTGTTGGATTTTTTATGAAGTATTTGGCTCAAAACCAATTGTTTATATTTTCGGTGGTGGACATGTTGGACAGGCCTTATTGAAACAATTAAGCTTATTAAACTTTTATAAGATTCTAATTGATAATCGTCCAGAATTTGCAAATAAAGATATCAACCCACACGCTGACGAAATTCATTGTACTGATTATGTAGATTTTGCTAATTCGTTCAATCCACCTGAAGATGCTTTCATCATTATTATGACTCATGGACATGGATATGATTTTGATATTGTTGAACAGATCTATGCGAGACAATTAAAAGTGCGTTATGTTGGAGTTATTGCATCAAAAACTAAAGCCCAAAAACTTAAAAATAAAATCATGGAAATATTTGAAGGCGTTGATCTATCTAATTTTCATTCTCCTATTGGACTTGATATTGGTGGTGAATCACCTCAGGAAATTGCATTAAGTATTGCTGCAGAAATCCAGGCTGAGCTCTATAATAAGCGAATTTAGAACAAATGATTTAAAACTGTCTTTGTGAGTCAATGGCATTTTCAATTTTTCGTTGCCCATTTAATTTTCCTTTCTTATCTTAATTGTTAAAAATGAGTCTATTTATGAATCAATCCAGGCCAGATTTTCTTATCGAATTCGAAGAGAAACTCAAAAAGATTTACACTGAATTTTCATTAGCTTATTGGAATGCATCGATTGATGGAAGGGAAGATAACTGGAATAAAGTTGCTGAACTTCAAATTGAATTAATAAAAATTTTCCGCAACACAGAATACTTTGAAAATATCAAATCGCTTTATAAGAATAGCGTAAATTTTGATTCGATAACAAGAAGAGAAATAGAAGTTCTTTATAGAGAATTTTTACCCAATCAATACGATATTAAGAAGCTTGAAGAAATAACCAACCTACAAACAAAAATCGAGAATGTTTTCACTTCTTTCAGGGCAAATTATAATGGCAAATCATTAACTGATAACGAAATTGATGAAATTCTTAAAAACGAAACCGATTCAAAGGTTCTTAAAAAAGTCTGGGAATCGAGTAAAGATATCGGGAATTTATTGAAGGATGATCTAATAAAACTCGTAAAATTGAGAAATGAGCAGGCAATTTATCTCGGATTTAAAAATTATCACGAAATGAGTTTGATACTTTCAGAATTAAATCCTGATGAGTTAGACTCATTATTTCATAAACTCGAGCTGGAGACAGAAAAAAAATATTCAGAAATAAAAAATAAAATTGATGAGGATTTATCGAATAGATTTAATATCAATAAAGAAGATTTGATGCCATGGCACTATCAGCAAAGGTTTTTTCAAGAAGCTCCACCAATTTTTCTGGTAAATCTCAACGAAATTTATAGGAACCAGGATCTGGTCGCTATTACAAAAGATTATTTTGCAAGTATAGGTTTAGAAATTGATGATTTAATCCAAAAGAGTGATTTATTTGAAAGAGCAGGTAAAAATCAGCATGCTTTTTGTATCTCCATTGATAAATCAACTGATATACGAGTTCTATGCAATGTTAAATCGAATGTTGATTGGATGGGGACTCTACTTCACGAATATGGTCATGCAGTGTACGACAAATATATCGATCAATCATTACCATTTGTTCTCCGAGATGCAGCTCATATATTCGTTACTGAAGCAATTGCACAATTATTCGGTAAACTCGCTGTTCATCCTATATGGATGAAAAAGATTTTAAATATCGACGGAGAAGAATTTCATTTAATCAAGAATTCAACCATTTCTTATACTAAAATGAATCAATTAGTATTTGCTCGTTGGGTGATGTTAATGTATCAGTTTGAAAAAAGACTATACGAAAATCCGGATGATGATTTAAATGATATCTGGTGGGAGTTGCATAAAAAATATCTTCACTTAAATAAGCCAGATAGAAAAGATAATCCAGATTGGACGACTAAAATTCATATCGCTACATCACCATGTTATTATCATAATTATCTCCTTGGAGAAATTTTTTCATCTCAATTGAATGAATATTTACATCAAAATATTCTTAAATCAACTAATCTCTGGGAAAATGTATTAATCGATAATCCTGAAATTGGTAACTTTCTTATCAATAAACTTTTTAAGTACGGTGCATCTCTTCATTGGAAAGATGTAATTGGTCAATCTACAGGAGAAGATTTAAATATTGAACATTATGCAAAGCAATATTTTTTATAAAGAGATTTATCAGCACTACCTTATGGAATCAAAATTCTGATTTTCAGTGAACTTTTTATTCTAATTCAAATCTCCTTATTTTATCAGAAGAAATTCAAGTTTAACAATCAAGGTATTGAAGGTATGAAAATCATAACAGAAAAAATTGAGATAAATACTCGTGGTAATACTGATATTGTAGATATAACTACAAAAGTTCAAGAAAAAATTACAGAGAGTGGTATTAAAGAAGGCAATGTTTTAATTTTTGCTGTCGGTTCAACTGCTGGAATTACAACAATTGAATACGAACCCGGTCTATTAAAGGATTTACCTGAATTGTTTGAAAAATTAATCCCTTCTAATCGTCCTTATCATCACGATAAAACATGGGGTGATGGAAATGGTTATTCTCATTTGAGAGCTTCTATGCTTGGTGCTTCTTTACAAATACCATTTTCAAAAGGACATTTACTTTTAGGGACATGGCAACAAATTGTTTTTATTGATTTCGATAATCGAGCAAGACAGAGAAAAATAATTGTTCAAATTTTTGGAGAGTAAAATGAGAAAAATTTTAATCGCATCACTTTCAGTTGTTATAATTTTTATTATAACTCAAGAAATTTTCGGTTGGGGGAATGTTGGTCATAGTTTGATTAACAGAAATTCTACAAAACATTTTCCTCAAGAAATGAATTCCTTTAAACTCTGGTCGGAATTTCTCGCACAACATGCTTCAGATGCAGATTACAGAAAAAGCCAGGATCCAAATGAGGGAAATAAACATTTTATAGATATTGATAACTATCAGGAATTCTTAATCGGTAATTTCCCATTTTCAATCGACACATTAATTGCAAAATATGGCTGGAATTATGTCTGGCAGCAAGGGATATTACCATGGGCAACAAAAAATACTCTGGATTCTTTAACTTTTGCTTTCCAGAGCCATAATTGGGAACGAGCAAAATTAATCGCTGCTGATCTTGGTCATTATGTTGCAGATGGGCATCAACCACTCCATATCACAAGAAATTATGATGGACAATTTACTAATCAAAGAGGTATTCACTCAAGGTATGAAACTCATATGATTAATAGAATTCAGAGTGAGATTACATTTTTAGAAGAACCTGTGATTTATGTCCAAAATCCGATTGAATTTATTTTCAATTATTTATTTGAATCTTATTCTTATCTCGATTCACTATTAAGAGCGGATAGTTTAGCAAAAGCTATCACAGGTAATACAACAAGTGAAACATATTATCAAATTTTATGGCAGCATACGAATAATTTTACCAAATATTTATTCCAGAAAGCAAGCAATCGACTGGCTTCGTTAATCTATACAGCCTGGGTGAATGCTGGTAGTCCTCAATTACCTCAGACTTTGGTTGAAGAATTGAGTGTCATACCGGGCAAATTTTTGCTTTATCAGAATTATCCAAATCCATTTAACTATTCAACACAAATAAAATTTTTCGTTCCGAAGGATTATATCGGTAAAACATATACATTCAAGGTCACCGATTCACTCGGTAAGGAGATTGTGAAAATTATCAATCCGATTAATTCTGATGGTTATCATCAAATTGAGTTCGATGCAAATTACTATAAATTGAGCTCTGGAATGTATATATACTCGGTTCAAATCAATGGATTTATCGAATCTAAAAAGATGGAGTACTTAAAATGAAATTGATTAAGTTTATTTTCATTGGGATTGTATTGATTACCCTTAATTTGAAGGCACAAATACTTCAATGGACTCCATATTTCGCCACAAGAAATGATGTGATTACCATAGATTATGATGTCACAAAAGGTAATGGTGCATTAATTGGAGTTTTTCCTATTTATGTTCACACTGGAGTAATCACTAACTTGAGTCGCCATCCAAATGATTGGCGTTATGTAAAAACAGTATGGGGGTCACCAGCAAATCAACCATCAATTCAATATATGGGAAATAATATCTGGAGAATCACTATAAATATTCCTCAATATTATGGTGTACCTGATTCAGAAGATATTCTTAAGCTTGCTTTCGTTTTTCGTAATGCTGATGGAAGCAAGGTAGGGCGTGATGTCGATGGTAGTGATATATTTCTTCCTATCTACAAGCCGGGACTAAATGTAAGATTTCTTAATCCTGTTGAGAAAGGTTCTATAATAAATACTGCTCAAAACATCACAATTACGGCAGTATCAGCTTCATCTATAAATCTGAAATTATTTTTAAATGATTCTTTGATCGCACAAACCGATACTTTTTATCTCAGTAGAACGATGATGTTTTTTAATTATGGTAGATACAATTTGAAAGCAGTTGCAATTGATAGTTCTGGAGATATGAAAGTTGATTCGAACTATTTTATTGTTCGTTCACCTGTTCAGGTGGCTGCTTTGCCGGATGGAATACAGGACGGTGTAAATGTCGTCGATAGTACAAGTGTTATTCTCTGTCTTTATGCTCCATATAAAAATTATGTTTATGTTGTTGGTGATTTTACAAACTGGGAGGTTGATCCAAATTATTATATGAAAAGAACCCCCGATGGTAATAGATATTGGATTCAAATCAATAATCTTAATCCAGACGAAGAATATGGTTATCAATATTATGTTGATGGCAAAATCAAAGTCGCTGATCCATTTACTGAAAAAATTCTTGATCCCTGGAATGATCAATACATTCCTTCGAATGTTTATCCAAATTTAAAACCTTATCCTCATGGTAAAACGACTCATCTCGTTTCAGTCTTTCAGATTAATGAACCAAAGTATAACTGGCAGGTTAATAATTTTCAAAAACCAGATAAGACCAATCTTATCATCTATGAATTATTATTGAGGGACTTTTTACTGTCTCACGATTACGCAACTCTTGCCGATACATTAAATTACCTTAAAGAGCTTGGCGTTAATGCAATAGAATTAATGCCAATAAATGAATTTGAAGGCAATGAAAGCTGGGGCTATAATACTACCTTTTACTTTGCGATGGATAAATACTATGGTACAAAAAATGCTTTAAAAGCCTTTATCGACAGAGCACATCAAATGGGATTTGCTGTGATACTTGATGTAGTTTTCAATCATAATTTTGGACAATCCTCGCTCGTTAGATTATGGTGGGATGAGACGAATCAAAGACCTGCTTCTAATAGTCCTTATTTCAATCCAATTCCAAAGCATCCATATAATGTTGGTTATGATTTTAATCACGAAAGTCAGGCAACAAAAGAATTGGTATCCCGGGCTTTAAAATTTTATTTACAGGAATATAAAGTAGATGGATTTAGATTTGATCTTTCAAAAGGATTTACACAAACAAACTCGGGTAATGATGTTGGTTTATGGGGACAATTTGATCAATCAAGAATTAACATCCTAAAACAATATGCTGATAGTATCTGGAAATATGATTCCACTGCATATGTCATTTTAGAACATTTTGCTGTTGATTCAGAAGAACAGATTTTGACAAATTATGGTATGCTAAGTTGGGGGAATATGAATTATAATTACAATGAAGCAACGATGGGTTGGCATGATGGAGGGAAATCAGATTTTACTCGTGTTTCATTTAAGGCGAGAGGTTTCTCTAAACCTCATTTGATAGGCTACATGGAAAGTCATGATGAGGAAAGGTTGATGTATAAAAATCTTCAATACGGGAATTCAAGTGGTAGTTATAACATAAAAAATCTTTCAACAGCATTAGAAAGAATTAAATTAGCAGGAGCATTTTTCTTTACTGTGCCAGGTCCGAAAATGATCTGGCAATTTGGCGAATTAGGATACGATTATTCAATCGATTATAATGGCAGGACAGGTCCTAAACCAATTCGATGGGGATATTTTAATGATGTGAATAGGAGAAAACTTTACAAAACTTTCGCCACTTTAATTGATTTGAAAAAGAGTTATCGCGTTTTTCAAACAAATAATTTCATTACAGATTTCAGTGGGTCGGTTAAACGATTTTGGCTAAATCATGATTCGATGAATGTTGTAATAATTGGAAATTTTGATGTAATTGTGAGGACTGTAACCCCGGCATTTCAAAATACTGGTTGGTGGTATAATTACTTTTATGCGGATAGTTTATTTGTAGATAATACTCAGATGAACATTACTTTACAGCCAGGTGAATTTAGAATTTATTCAACTAAACGATTACCACCACCTGAACCGGGACTTTTAACATCTGTTGAATATAACAATGAATTAATTCCGAATAAATTTGAGTTATACCAAAATTACCCTAATCCGTTTAATCCTATCACTTATATTACGTATGATTTACCTGAAGATTCGAAAGTACAATTGAAAGTTTATAATTCTATTGGAGAAGAAGTTGCAACGATTGTCAATGAATTTCAAAAGGCTGGTGTTTATATCAAATCATTCGATGGAAGTCGACTTGCAAGTGGGATTTATTTCTATCGTTTAATTGCAGATAATTTTATAGCTGAGAAAAAGATGGTTCTTATTAAATAATATTTGGACTTTTTCTCAAATTTTTCGAATCTGGTGATTTGGTGTAGTCAATATAGAAATTGGTTTAATAATTTTATTCAGTTAAATCACGAGGTGGATAATGAAGAAAGTTCTGATTTTTAGTATTCTATTATTGTTCTTCAATTCTTGTTCTAATAAAGATGAAGTGGAGTTTAGAATTTATGATCTTGATATTTATTCAATTCCACTTGATGAAGAAGCTACTCAACAAGAAGTTTTTGCATCATTTAAGGTTGAAGGATTTGATGTGAGCAAAGAAAGTGGAGAATATAATGTACATATTCAAATTGAGACTGATCTCGTAACACCAGATAAAAATATCATTCCTCAGATTTCCAAAGTCGATACTGTCTTAACCCAGAGGGAGAAATTTGGAAAATATCTCAATCTGGAAACAAGTTTTATACTCGATGAAAAATTTCCCCATGGAGTTTATAAATTAATTCTTAGAGCAAAGGATATTAAAAAAAAGAAGAATTCTGAAATTCAGCAGGAGTTTAATCTCGATTAGATTAGGATTATTAAAAATTTTATCAAGAAAACTGGTGCAGGCCAAGTCTTTTAATTATTGAGTTCTCACTTTTACATTAGCACTAAATTCAGTCTGGTTTGTTCTGTCAATTTTTACCACGATTAGTTAAAAAAACAACCACTTTTTGTGATTAAAGTAATGAATTGTTCCAGTGAGAAGATTGTTTTACACCTTTGTGAAGAATGATCAATTTAATCATATTTTTCAATGGGTTTTCAATAGTTATTCAAAAATTTATTCTGAATGTAATTAAAGTTTTTCAAATATCAGAGATCACAAATTCAGAATAAATGATTAAACCAAAATCTTTGATGACCTTATGATTTTTCAAAAACATAATTTAAAAAAGGAAACCCGAGCCGTGGCCCGGGTTCCCGCAGGAAGGGAGAGTAAATTGCAGAATCACTTCTGCAAAATCATTTTCTTGACGGAACTATATGATTCACTCTGGAATTTGTAGAAGTAGATACCAGAGCTTAAGTGGCTTGCATCAAATCTGATGGAGTAAACACCTGGTTCTTTCATTTCGTCAATAAGTGTTGCTACTTCTTTTCCTAAAACATTATAAACTTTAATTGTCACGCGTTCTGGTTTTGCAACCGAGTATTCAATCATCGTGCTTGGATTGAATGGGTTTGGATAGTTCTGGGCAAGATTAAATTCTTTCGGCACGATAGAATTCGTCGATTCGCTATTTTGTTTCTTCAGGAATACGATGTTCTTTATTTCAACATCTACATTAGTAAGATTAGGATTCTCGTTCTTGTAGATCATCATAGAAAGTTTGCGAATCTTGCTTGGATCAAGGGCTGCATTTCCATTCATCTGTCTAAATTCGCTGAATGGAATAGTTACGACCTGTTCAGAACCATCAAGAATAAGAGACTTCGAATGGAAGTCAAAATTCCTCACACCTTCTTGTTCAAGTCGAACCTGAACTTTACCGTATCCTCTAATTGTGAACCTGATTGCATAATAATCACTTAAATCATAAGGAGCTGTATTTGCAGTAAGTGATCGGAACAGTGTAATCCAATCACCAAGCTGGCCACGAATTCTTGCACCACCACTAAGAATCATGGATTCTTGAGGTAATGAATTAAGGGAAGGTGTTGTGAATGAATTTGTAATAAATTCATCAACTCTTGATGCGCTACCGTTTAGATAGGTATAAGCACCTCCACTCACAAAGATTTCATCTTTAAATCCATTATTTGAACTGAGATAAACATTGGCATCAGATAAGATACCTGTATTGATGATCAAAGTGTTCAATCCGGGATTTAATTGGAAGTTTCTTGTGAATTCACTTCTCTCACCACCTTGAACTTCGCGAGCTTTAAATCTAATTGTGATATTGTCATTGATCGGTTGTTCATTATTTATGATCAATTCTATTGTACCATTATGGTTGTATTTTCCTTTCTTAACATAAACCAATGAAGACGGTACAGGATTATTATTCAAATAAACAACCTGACCTCGTGACTTAAATTGCTCGAGAATCAATTCAGTAAGATATATTGCATTATTGAAGTTGCTTCCCCATACTTGGAAGTTGTAAACATTGGAAGCGTTTGAAGGTACTTGATATTCTTCAATCAACCATCGTGAATCAACAAGGTATCTGTTACCAACTTCATAGACACTGAAGTGAATTGTATAATCTGTTATACCTTCTTCAACTTTATCAAGGACTGACGCGAAGAAGTAATGTCCATCGATCTTTACTTGTGATATATAATCCAGTTCAGCATTGATCAATCGATCGCAAATTGCCTTCGTATGTTCATAAACAAAAGGTGGATTCGTTGTTGTAGCAAAAACACTGGCAATTCTTACATTACCTTTAGCCAATGAAAGATTGTAATCAACTGCATATGCTGAAGTTGCATTAGAAATTCCGAGTATGTCAAATGGTGTAGTTTCGAACGGTCGCGAACCTAATGGTCCCACTGGTGGGAATATATCTTGTAATCCAATACTTGCAGTAAATGGCGCTTTTGGATTTCTAAGTATCTTGGTAGTTAATCCATATTCTATCTTTGTTAATCGTTGTAACATTAAGTCAGCGAGGTTTGCATTAGATTCAACCCCAGCATCAAAACCACCACCACATGAGTCGGGTAATGGTGGACAGGTTAGATATCCATAATTACAATCACATGCAAAGTTGTAATTGATTTTTGTAACAACATCGTTCAAGGTTTGAATTGAGAATGGTGTAACTCCACCACCCAAAGCTTTATTTGCAAGTAATAGCACTTCATATACTTTATAGTCTTTCATTGGTCCTGATGCAATTACAAGATTACCCAACTTTGTCGTTGAAATTGACCCAAGTAATCCAGAATCATTAAATGTAACATTTAAAGCAAGTGCTGCGACATTTCCAGCAAATTGACCAGCTGTCGTAGCTGTTGGGTTAATGTAGCTCATGTTCAGCTGACCAACTTCACCAATTTGAGGTAAGAATGATTTTACAGCATTCGCATTCGTAAATGTAATCGTGAATGGCGAGCCATTACCACCAATTTGCATTCCTGATGGAAATACCTGATTAAATTTAGTAAGCAGTAAGGATTTTGCCGGTTCAAGACACCATTGATCTTGAGTATAGGTTTTGTATTTCGTTAAATCACATGGCTCAGGTGTAGGTTTAACTCTATCACCGAATAAGATGTTGTTAATATTAGAACCAGATACAGTCACAAAGAAAGAATTTGGAGTTGTACTAATATATCCAGGTAAATCGATTTCTTGGACATGATAATCACCCGGTAAAACTCCTGTGAAAGTAAATTGACCTTGAGTATTTGTTAATGTAGTTGCAATTAGATTTGCTGATGTTCCCCACAACTTTATTAGTACATTTGGAATACCAACCTCACCAAAATCCTTTAGACCATTGCCATTAACATCATTATACACCATACCACTGATTTCGAAAGTTGGTGGGCACAAATATATTCCTGCATCCCACTTTGTTGAGTTACTGTCACAATTTTGTGGATCAATTGGGAAACAAGCTGTTTTTCCTGTAAGAGGATCCACATCTGAATCTATTAAATCGTTTATACCTGCATCCTTGATCGTGAATGTATAACCAGTCGGAATATTCTCGAACTTAATGTAATAATAACCTGAAGGAACATTATCAAATTTATAATAACCTATTGCATTTGTTGTCTTTACATCAATTGGTGTTGAGGTAGAGCATGCGAAAAGTTTAACCACAACATTTGCAACACCCGGTTCACTATAATCTTGTAGACCATTATGGTTCAAATCATTCCAAACTTTATCACCTATTGAACAGAATTGTTGTGGCGGTTCAAAATAAATTCCCGCATCCCATTTTGTTGAATTGCTATCGCAGTTGTGAATATCGATTGAGAAACAGGATGTCATTCCAGTACCGGGATCAACATCGGAATCGAGTAAGTCGTTTGAACCGACATCTTTTAGTGTGAATTTCCATCCACCGGGTAGATCATAGAATTTAAGCTTATATGATCCTGAAACTACATTTGTAAAGAGATAATTGCCGTTTGTGTTTGTAGTTGTAGTATTTAGAATTTGTCCGTTCGAACAATCAATAAGCTTTACTTTGATATTCGGTACGCCTGGTTCACCCGGTTCCTGAATACCATTCTTATTTAAATCATTCCAGACCTTGTCACCTATTGAACATGTTGGTAATGCATAGATACCAGCGTCAATACTCGTTATGTTTTGTCCGCTTAAAAGATTGATGCATGGCGATTTCCAAGTTATTGGATCTATGTCTGAATCTTTTGAATCATCACTACCTTGCTTGAATGGTGAGAAAGCAAAACCGTTAGGTAATTGTACAAGGATTTGATAAGAACCTGGATCAAGACTATCGAATTTATAATAACCACTCGCATCTGTGAATATTTCTTTGATCCAATTGTTACTGCAATCATATAACTTTACAATTACATTTGCGATTCCGGGTTCACCATGATCCTGAATTCCATTTTTGTTCAAGTCATTCCACACGAAATCACCAATCGAACCTTTATGAATTTCATGGACTTTATCACCGAAATTATTATTATAACTTTTATCTCCTTGATTAACAGTCAAATTAATTTCATTAGGAGTTGTGCTTATGTAACCTGGTAAATCATTTTCTTTGATTTTGTATGTACCAGGAATTAGATATGGGAAACAATACTCACCATTTACACCTGTAATCACAGAAGCAACAAAATTTCCACTTGGAATTTCAAACAGCTCGATCAACACTCCTTCGATTCCACTTTCAGAAGGTTGTTTGATACCATCACTGTTTGAATCATTAAATACAATACCACAAATATCAGCTGAGAGGATGTCACCAAAATTATTATTTTGTGAATGTTGTCCTGCACTAAGATTAAGATTGATGTAATTTGGTGTTGTACTTCTGTATAAATCTGGATCAATTTCTTCTACTGTATAAATTCCAGGTATTAAACCGGGAAATTCATAATAACCACTTGGATTGGTTGTTGTTGTTCCCAAGATAATGCCATCTTTGTCATAGAGTTTAATGACAACATTAGATAAAACACTTTCACCAGAATCTTTTACTCCGTTCTTATTTGCGTCAACAAATACATAACCGGAGATTTTAGCTAACTGTTGTCCACATTTATATCCGAAATTGATATTTACTTTGTTTTCACTGTTTGCTAAACTTACAGATTTAGGATTTGGAGGAGTTGTGAGTATTAACAAGAAAGGATCTATTACTTTGACGCTATAATTACCAGCATTCAAATTTGAAAATTTATAAAATCCAGAAGCATCTGTTAAAATAGAATCAATTAATAAAGAATTTGAATATAAATAGACCATGACATTTGGCAAACCAAACTCGTCAGATTCGAAAACTCCATTTCCATTTATATCAAAGAAAACTGTTCCGGAGATTGAACCCAATTGAGGTAAATCTGGGCATCTTAAAAAGTTCTTATTTACTTTACCTTCATCAAAATTCTCATTGATTGCTGTGACCGCTTCATTTAATTGAGTTATCGAATATGGTGTTGACCCACCACCTAATGCAGTATTTGCAATGGCAAGGACCTCATAAACGGTTTTACCTGCAAGTGGTCCAGCATTTACTACTAACTCTCCTAATTTTACATTTCCAGTTCCTATTTTACCATGGTCGCTAAAAGCAACATTCATTTTTAATGCAACAACCTGCCCAGCAAAAACACCTGCTTTTGTACTTTTTGGATTTGTATAATTTTTATCAAGAGCTTTTGGTGTTCCACCTTGTGGTAAGAATTCCTCTACTGCTTTAGCTGAAGTTAAAGTTATTTTATAATTCCCACCGACTACTAGTCCAGTTGGGAAGACTTGCTCGAAGTAGAGATTTCTTATTACTCCAGGATTTGATGTTGAACTGGCAGGTATTGTTGTTAATTGAGTTATTTCGTAGGTGAAACCTTCAGAAATAACTTTCATTCCGATATAGATCGGTTGAGAACATGATGTGTGTATAGTTACAGATTTTCCATTAGGGAATGTAAAAATGGTGTTTGCACCCAATTTGTCAGTTCCATTTCCTTTCGAGACCTCGGCACCTGTTTCTAACTGTTTCACTGTAATGAATGTAACTCCATTACACAATTTTCCTCCTTTTGCGCCCCAGCCTCCTTGTGTATATGTAACAAAATTATCTAAATCACAAGAAGTACTTTGAGCGTAAGATTGAAATGAAACCAGAGAGCTGATAATTAGAAAAGTCGCTATTAAATTTCTAATTATCACATGAGATTTATTCGGTAGTTGTGAGTTCATAGAATCCTCCATGAATTTATGTTAAAAATTCTGTTTCATTAGTGATTACGATGCAACTAATAAGCCAAATCAAAAAACTAATTTTTTTAAAAATTTTCGAGGTGTTAACTTAAGGGAGTGTCTCATATTGAAAAGTGTATTAAATTGAAAAATGAAAGAATGGAATAAAATTTTTGAAGGGAAAAGAAATTCTGAAGAAAAATGAGTGTTTAAAAAAAAAAGAACCCGGAGCTAAGTCCGGGTTAACAGGAGGTTTCGCTTAACTTTTTCTAATGATAAATATACTACACAAAAACAGTGCCATACATAAAACTCGAAAATTTTTGATTAAACTTGTGAACAGTGAAATTAAGTTTTATAATAATTACAATAAAAGTAAAAATTACAGGTAGAAAATGAAGAAGGGTGAAATAATTTTAGTTAAAGTAGAGAAAATTATAAACCATGGTTATGCACTCGGTAGAGTTGAAGGGAAAGTTATCTTTGTTGATGGTTGTTTACCAAATGAATATGTAAAAGCAAAGGTATTAAAAATTAAAAAAGATTATCTGGAGGCAAGAGCAATTGAGATTTTGGAGAAATCACCTTTTCGAATTGAACCAAAATGTAAATTTTTTGGATTTTGTGGAGGCTGTAAGTTACAAAATATCGTCTATAATGAACAGCTTAAAATTAAGAAAGTATTTGTTGAAGAAGCTTTTGGAAGAATTTCGAAAATAGTTAACATCAAAGTTAATGAAATTATCGGCGCTGATAACGAATACTTCTACAGGAACAAAATGGAATTCTCGTTCGCGAAAAGATGGTTATTTGGAAATGAATCGTATTCAGATGAAGAAAAAAATTTTGCTCTGGGATTACATGTACCAAAGCAGTTTGATAAAGTGATCAATATTGATGAATGTTATTTACAATCCAATTTTTCGAATAAAGTTAGAAACTTTCTCAGTGACTTTCTCTTCTCAAGAAATATTTCAATACATTCATTAAAAAATAAAGCTGGATTACTAAAAGCTTTAATGATAAGAGAAGCTAAAAATACAGAGGAGAAATTGGTTGCGCTGGTAACGACAAAATATGAAGACAATTTAATTTCAGAATTGTCGAAAAGTCTTAAAAATAAATTTCCTGAAATCACAACTTTCGTTAACGTAATTAGTAGCCCCGAACTCAGCTCCACTTTACCGGATAGAATAATAAATATTTACGGTAAAGGGTATATTATTGAAAAATTATTCGATTATTCCTTTGAAATATATCCTGAAACTTTTTTCCAAACCAACACAAAACAAGCTGAAAAGTTGTTTGGATTTGTTATTGATTACATTGAAGAAAAAATTGAGGATTCAAAAGAATCTATTTTAGTTGATTTATATAGCGGTGTTGGAGTTATTGGAATCATCCTTTCGAGATATTTTAATAAAGTATTTTGTTATGAAGAAATTGAATCAGCTGTTGAAGCAGGGCAAAGAAATGCCAGTCTCAATAATGTTAATAATATTCATTTTTTCAGAAAGGACCTGAATAAAGGATTTATTATAGACACAAATTTACCTTCAGAAAAAGTTACTGTCGTAATTGATCCACCACGAGCTGGTATGAGCGAAAATACCGTCAATTCACTCTTGAGATTAAGACCACAAAGAATAATTTATATAAGTTGTAATCCTGTCACACAGGCAAGAGATATACAAAAATTGTCCAATTTTTATCAAATAGAATTAATCCAGCCTGTTGATATGTTCCCTCAAACATATCATGTGGAAAATATTGTGATATTAAAACTTTTTTCAATTACCTCTTGACTTTTTCATAATATCTTCTTATATATGCAGTAGTTATAAGAAGGAGTTAAAGTAATGATTAAAAAAATACTGCATATTTATTGTTTTTTTGTTCTTTGTAATTTTTTGATTTTTGTAAATATGTCTTATTCCCAGGTATATAAGGAGATTTCTCTTAGAGATATCGGATATCAAAAGGATATTGTATTATATGGAATCACACCTGCCCAAACCTTCTATTTTCCTGTCCCTCGTGCTGGTATTGATTTTTCGAATAGTTATTTTGAACTACATACTAGTTTCTCCACAATCCTGAGTGATTATTCTAACATAAAAATTTCTGTAAATGATGTACCAGTTTTCACAGCATTTTTCCGAAATGTATCAACAAATCCTATTATTCGTATTCCTCTTAACGAGGTTAAGTATGAAGATTTGATGATGAGCGAAAAACCTCTCCTAAGAATTGAAGTAGGAGGTTATTTAAATATTACTGATGATAGATGTCGCGATTTAGCAACTCAGGGTTTGTGGATGGTTATAAAACAAAGATCGAAACTTGTGCTTAATTACTCAGCAAAAGTAAGAAACACAATAGCAGATTTTTTCTCCGATAAGTTTGAATCAATTCTGATCTTAACTCCGAAGATTTCAAATCCTATTCTTGCTGGTAGCGCAATGTGGATAAATGCTTTCTTGCTCGATATAGTAAAAGCTGAAAATGTGAAATATAGCAGTTTTGAAGAAGTCTCTCCAGAGATGATCAACAGATATAGTCATGTGATTGCCATCGGAAAAACAAATGAGCTTATGAGCCTACCAGTACCATATTCTGTTGATAAATCAGAAATTACAAATCAATCAAAACAACAAATAAGCGCAGAAGATGGAATTCTGTTTGTTAAAGATTTTAATGATTCTAAAATGTTATTTGTCACTGGTGAGAATGATAATTCCGTTCAAAAAGCTGCATCTGCAATAGTTAATCCAAAACAATATTATAAGTTACTCTCTAACTTTTCACTCGTACGATACATAGAACCATTCAAGATAAAATCATTCGTAGGCAACAAGTATAAATTGACGCTCGATGAATTAGGTTTTGAAAGGATTCAAACTAAAGGAATAGGTAGTTTAAGGATAACAATGTTCATTTCAGAGCTTGAATTGGCCAAGTATATTGGTTCAGTAGATTTTTACCTGTTCGCAAAGTATACTCCTGTTAGACAAACCCTCCAGAATGGATTTATTAATGTTTATCTGAATGATGTGTTGGTTGAAAGTAAAAGGTTGGATCCAAATGGGACAATAAATGGCCTCGTTGTACAATTACCAAAATATTTATTCAAAAAAGTAAATACATTTGAAATTGAATTTGATTATTTCCCTGATGAAGGAGAATGTCGGGATGATTTGACTCAATTTGTAGGAGAAGTTTATTCCTATTCATACTTTGATGTAACTGCTGAGAATGTAAGCAAAATTTCTAATTTTAATAACTTTCCGAATTCGTTTCTTACGAATACTTATGTAGTATTTCAACAACATCCTTTGCCAGAACATATTCAAGCAGCAGCTTCAATTGTGAACTCGATTCAAAAAATTTCTAAACAAACTCAATACTTCCCTCCGATAATGTCCTTTGCAGAGATGTTTGCAACTATGGAAAATTCAAATAATAATTACATAGTCGTTTCATCTGATGTTAGATACAATAAAGATTCATTTGAATATCTACCATTAGATTTGAGCCAGAGCTTCAAAATCATAAGTAGCTCAACCAAACAAGTTATGTTTGAATATTCAGATAATATGCCTATAGCTGTTATGCAATTAACAAAAACTTTGACTAGCAATAATGTTTTATTAGTGTCCAGTTATGGACAGGAAGGAAAAGGATATCTTGTGAAATTAGCAGACCAATTCAGTCAAAGGATAGGCTCAATCGATGGTAATGTTGCAATAATGACGGGCGCAGATTATCCACTAATTTTTAAGACAGCCGAGGCATTAGATAAAATTCTCTACACTCAACCAGTAGAAAAAGTACCCGTGAAAGTTCAGTGGGATAAATTTAAATATATTTGGATAATATTAGCTTGGGTAATTATAATTGGGTTATCAATTCTTCTTTATACAAGAAGTAGGAGAGGAGTAAAAATTGCTCGAGGTTAAAAATATTTTAAGATTAGTTGCAATAAGTTTGTTATTATTGTATGAGCAGACTCCTGCAAGTGTCTGGCAACAAAAAATGAATAAATATTTTTTGTCAGGGGTTCAATCATTTTATTCCTCTGAAACTATTTTCAATCGAAATGGCGAAAGATTTTTCCTTCCCCTTGGAGGTGTTTTTACGAAATATGAGACTAATTTATACTATGAATATGGACTTGAAGATGATATAATGTTTTTAGCGAACATGTTTTATTATGGTTTAAGTTATCGAGATAGTATTGGTATGATAACGAATGGTGGTTTTGGTGACCAGGAAGTTGGTTTGCAATTCAGATTGCTCCGTGGTTTTCCAAGTGCATCCTTACAATTTTTAGTATCATTCCCATTCTATACAAATCCAGGTGATCCTCCATTAGGCAATGGACAGGTGGATTTACAGGTTACCGCGTTACTGGGTGCGCCTTTCGGTTATACTGGTAATCAAGGTTTCTGGGAAATTTATTTTGGCCTTCGGAAAAGATTTGAAGCACCATCGGATCAAATTAGAGCAGGTGGTACTATTGGACTAAATGTTTCACCAAGAGTTACTATCCTATTTTCAACTGGTTTAATTTTAGGTTTAGGAAATCAGGATAGGGTAGATCAAAGTTTAACTTTCAGCCAGATTTTCTTAAGAAATCTCGATTTTTCTTTGTTGAAAGTTGAACCAGCATTAATTTATAAGTTTAACAAACACATGTCAGGTTATGTCGGATACAGCGTGGACGCCTTTGGACGAGAAGTTGGTGCCGGAAGAGCTTTCAAGCTCGGCATCTGGTTCCAATCATAAAAAGGTGTTACAAAATTTATTAATTAAAGAAAAAGTCTTTTCGAAAGAAAAGATAGAAGAAATAGAAGCCTTTGCTGAAAGAGAAAAATTATACTTCGCTAAGGCTTTATTGTTTTATGGATATATTTCAAGGGTCGATTATGAATCACTTATTCGAAAAGCTGTCTCTGTCGGAAAAGTTGATCTGTTGGTACAGGAAATCGATTTCGAACTTTTAATGTCTTTTGATCAAACATATTTACAAGATAGGTTGATTTGTCCATTTAAGCGAAATGGTGATTTTGTTTATGTAGCTATGATAAATCCTTTGGATGAGGAAGCCATCGATTATATATATCAAAGAGTTCAAACGCCACTAAAAATTTTCTATGCTACGGATGTTGATATTCAATGGGTACTCCATAAAGCATTCGGCCAGGAGTTAGCTGAAAGCGCTGTTTACAGCCTCTTCATTGAAGATGAAAGAAGTTCTGCTATAGAAACATTTACTCTACCACAAATTATATCAATAGTTATAGTTGGAACATTATTCGTGATTGGGGTTGCTATTGATCCTGCTTTAACATTTACTATCTTAATGGCTATAGTAAATCTTATCTATTTATTTTCAATTGGCTTCAAGTTTGTTCTAACATTAGCAGGAGCTCGTTTTGAATTATATGAAGCGGTAACCCAAGCAGAAATAAGAGAATTACATGACGATGAATTACCTATTTATAGTATTTTATTGCCAGTTTATAAGGAACCTGATGTAATTGAGACATTAATTTATGCTTTAAGTCAGCTTGATTACCCAAGGGATAAATTAGATATAAAAATATTATTAGAAGAAGATGATTTTGAGACGATTAATAAAATTAGAAATTTGAATATTCCCTCAATCTTTGAATGTGTAGTTGTTCCCCACAGACAACCAAAAACTAAACCAAGAGCTTGTAATTATGGACTTGTATTCTGCCGTGGAGAAGTAGTTACAATTTATGATGCTGAAGATATACCTGAGCCGGATCAATTGAAAAAAGCGATAATTGGATTTAAAAAATTCCCCGAAGATGTTATTTGTATACAGGCTCAATTAAATTACTTTAATGCAAATGAAAATTTCCTAACCAAGATGTTCACTCTCGAATATTCCTACTGGTTTGATTATATGCTTCCTGGTATGGATAGATTGAATGTACCTATACCATTGGGTGGAACAAGTAATCATTTTATTAAAGATAAACTTGTTGAACTAAATGCTTGGGATCCATTTAATGTTACTGAAGACGCTGATTTAGGAGTTCGTGCTTATGCGAAAGGTTACAAGGTAGGTACAATCAACTCAACCACATATGAAGAAGCAAATAAAAAATTAAGAAGCTGGATTAGGCAAAGATCAAGGTGGGTAAAAGGATACATGCAAACTTTCCTTGTCCATATGAGAAATCCAATTGAACTTTACAAAAAAATTGGTTTCCGAGGAATGTTTGCTTTCTTACTCTTCATAGGTGGAACTCCTGCAACATTTTTGATTAATTTACCGTTATGGATTTTGTTTATCACATGGTTGGTATTTCGTCCACAATGGATATCTGATATATTTCCTGCTTGGGTTTTGTATATTTCTCTCTTCAATCTCTTGATTGGTAATGCGATGGTTGTTTATATGAATATGTTGGCTGTATTCAGGAGGAGATTATATGGATTAGTGGTATATGCTCTTCTCAATCCATTTTATTGGATTTTGCATTCTCTTGGTGCGTACAAAGCACTTTGGCAGTTAATCTTCAAACCATTCTATTGGGAAAAAACTACTCATGGATTAACTCAAGTTAAAAAACCTGAAATATTGAGAAACATATAATATGGGAATAAAACCTCGTGACATAATAGTTTTCTTGTTTGTGTGGATTGGGCTTTTCTTTATGGGAGCTTATCTTTACATAAATTATAATTTCTATGCCCATGAAGGAATCTTTCTCATGGAGAAAGCTCAACTGGCTATGAGAGGAAACCCACCAAGGTTAGAAAACCTTGGATTAATTTATCCACCATTACCATACCTTTTTTATCTACCTTTAGCTATCTCTTCATCACCAATTGCGTCGTTAATTGTATCTACTTTTTGGGGTGCGCTAATAATTGCTCTTTGTATTAGATACTTGAGATGGATACCTGGAAATACAATGGTCAAAATAATAATTACAGCCCTGCTAATAGTGAATCCTGTTTTCTTATACAATATTTTTGCTCAGCCCAGTCAGACACTTTATATCTTATTCTATTTAATTTTTGTTTACTCATTTTTTAGATTTCATGAAACCAGAATCCCATATTACATAGTTTTATCTGGGGTTGCTTTAGGTGCTATGTCAGGGATTAGATATGATACTTTTTTTCTTACACTTGCATTGATACCATTTGCTCCATTTTTAATTTCTGAAACCATTGAGTTTAATGTTACAAGAATTTTTGCTCTTACATTAATGCTCGTTCTTCCTACATTCATCGTTTTAGGTTCGTGGGTGTATCTGAACTGGATTTTTGCCGGTGAACCATTTTATTTTTATTTCAGTCCTTATTCGTACTTTAAACAAGTTTCAAAAGAAATGTCATTAAGACCAGAACTTGTAGAAGGAAAAGGTAATTTATTGTGGGCTATCTGGATAGTATTAAAAATGTCGTTCGTCACTTATCCAGCTTACTTTTTTACTTTACCTACAATTAGAATACTTACACTTTTTGTTACAGCTCTTTCACCTATAATTCTACAGGTAATTGTTATTTTTCTTGGAATTTCTGCGTTGTCTTATGGCTGGTTTGGAGTTCTTGTACCTGTAAGCATTATTATAATGTATTATTTCATTAATTCACCCCTCTACCGTCCTATCTATGCATATATTGTTATATTCGCAATGTTAGTTAGTGTTTATTTCGGTTACAAAGTATTAGATGAATCTGTAGATTTAACAGAGAAAAATTTTGCTACGGTGTTAAGAGGTGAATCAGTTGAGGATATTTTCGAAGAGGAATTAAAGATCGCAAAGTTTTTAAAGGAGAATACTACTGATAAAGATATGATATTGATTGATGATGCAGTAGGCTATCCAATAGTGTGCTTCTATTCTCGACCAAAACAATTTTATCTTCCTTATCAATATGATTATCTGAGAGTTTTACAACAACCACAATTCGCTGCTAATTACATCGTTGTTCCGAGACCTGATTTAACAGCAACAGGATTCGATCAGCTCACAGCAATGTATCCAGATGCTTTTGAAAAAGGTTTCGAATTTACTACATTAGTATATCAAACTCCTAAATGGAGAGTTTATAAATCAACAATGCAGCAACAACAAATACCTATAGAGGTCCAATGAGTAACTATAAAATTTTAATTGTCGATGATAATCCTCTTGTAGTTAAAATGCATCTACATTATTTAAAGAGAGCAGGGTTAGATGCAGAAACAGCTTCAAATGGTAAAGAGGCAAAAGCAAAAGTCTCTGAGAAGACTTATGATCTGGTTATTCTGGATTTAATGATGCCAGAAGTTAGTGGTTTTGATGTTTTAAAAACAATCAGAGCAAATTCAAAGAATAACAATACGAAAGTAATCGTAGCCTCCGCTCTAAATGATAAGGAAGTAGTGGAATTGTGTTTCCAACTCGGTGCGAATTACTTCGTAACTTCACCCGTTTCATATCAATCATTAATGGAAAAAGTGAAAGATGCTCTCGGATTAAAGGGAGTTTAATTCACTCCCTTTTTTCCATTGTTAATGATTAAAACAAACTCAAATTTTCGTTCTAAGTTTTTAACTATCTCAATGATCTCCTTAACATTTCCTCGAAAAATATTCTCTTTACAGCTCGTTAAATCACAAGCAACTGAAATTTCTGTGTTTTCACCAAAAATATCATGTATATCTGATAAGATTTGTTTTAATCTGTATGGAGTTTCCATTAAAGCAATTGTAGTATTGATAGATTTAAGTTTAGATAATTGTTTTTTTCTCTCCTCTGATTTTGGTGATAACCAACCAGCAAAATAGAATTTACTTATATCGAATCCTGAAAGTATTAATGCAGGAATTAAGGAATCAGGGCCGGGTATAATTGAGAAGGGAATTTTATTATACTTAACGAGTTTCAACAAAAAATTTCCTGGATCAGAAAAAATTGGTGTGCCCGCATCTGATATCAAACAAACATTTTTGCCTAACTTTAATTGCTCAATTATGACAGAAGCATTTTCTTTTTCGTTGTGTTCATTTAGTGTGATTAATTCTTTGAAAAGATTTAATGATTTCAGTAGTTGTCTTGCTGGTTTTACTTCTTCACAAATCACAAGATCACACTCAGTCAATATTCTTCTAGCCCTGAAGGTTAAATCTTCAATATTACCAATGTGGGTAGAGACAATAAAAAGTTTTCCGATCAAATTCTATTCATTTAATATAGTTATCCAACCGAATGGATCTTCCGCTTTTCCATAATACCAGGAGTTTATCAGATCATAGAAGAATTGACTCCATTCACCAACTTTAAAGTCGTTAATAATATAATCCTGGTCTTTGTAATTAAGTAAACCCACAGGAGAAATAACAGCGGCAGTACCAGAACCAAAAGCTTCTTTTAATCGTCCATCTTTGTGGGCTTGTATTACTTCATCGATTGAGATTTTTCTCTCACATATTCTTATATTTTCTCGTTTTGCTATTTTTATCACACTATCTCTTGTGACTCCAGGTAGAATTGTTCCCTCAAGCGGAGGAGTAATTAAATCATCATCGATGCGGAAAAAGATATTCATTGTTCCGACTTCTTCAATATATTTTTTCTGACAAGCATCCAGCCAAAGGACCTGAGTGAATCCTTTTTTCTTTGCCAGTTCTGCACCAAATAAGCTTGCTGCATAATTTGCTGCTGTTTTACAAGAGCCTAATCCTCCGGGTGCTGTCCTCGAAAAAGTTTCTTCAACTTTAATTTTTACGGGATTGAATCCTTCCTTATAATATGCACCAACAGGGCTTAGGATTATGAAAAGTTTAAAGGTGTATGAAGTGCGAACTCCAAGAGCATTGTCCATCGCGATGATTAACGGCCTGATGTAAAGTGCTGTACCTTCTTTCTTAGGTACCCAATTTTTATCAATAGAGATTAATTCTTTTAAATATTCAAGTAGCTCATCTTCATCAAATTCAGGGATACACATTGCCCTGGCTGAATTATTGAATCGTCGAATGTAATCTTTAACTCTAAAAAATCGAATTTTTCCATCTATTCCGTAATAACATTTGAGACCATCAAAAACTGTCTGCCCATAATGAAAGGTTATATTGCCGGGTTCGATAGGCAAAGAGTCATATGGCTGTATGGTTGGATTGTGCCATCCATGTTCTGGATCATAATCCATCATAAATATATGATCCGTAAAAAATTTCCCGAAACCGAGTTCATTCTCTGATGGAATAATTTTTGGCGAGCCGGTTGGGATAACAATAAGGTTTTTAATATTTGGTTCCATATTTCTTTTCAAAATTATTGAAAAAAGCATTATTGAAAAAATTTAGATTATACTCTGGTTGTAAAATTTCTTATTTTAAATTGTAAATCAATTGGTATTTGACAATGAAAAAATCTAAAACAGTAAAATCTGTTGCAAATAAGAAGCAAATTGAAGAAGAATTCTCAGTACTAAAATCGTACTTAGATTATACAAATGAAGCAATTGTAATTATAAACTCGAAGGGATTGATCGAATATTGGGCTGGTTCAGCAAACAAGTTATTTGGATTTTCTGATAGAAGTATAGTGAATAAGCATATAGGTACTTTAATCTCTGAATATGAAAAAGAAAAGAACAATATCATCCGAACGATTCTCTCTGAAAAAAATTTAATCAACTACGAAACATATCTTTTGACAAAGAGTGGTTCTGAAGTTTATACGAATCTCTCAATTTTCCCTATAAAAATTAAAGGCAAAAAAAATCATTACTTCTTGATGATTGCAAGAGATATTACAGAAGAAAAAAATTTGAGAGATAAATTTCAGCAACTTCAATCATTGTACACCGAACTGCTCGAAAATGTAAATATTGGTTTGATAATAGTAGATAAAGAAACGTACGATATCCTTTATACCAACCGAACAGGAATGAATCTTTTACAGATTTCAAGTAATGAAAATCTTGGTAGAAAAATCTGGGATATTATTGACTCAGATAGCGTGAAATCGGTGGAAAAATTATTGATTGATGGTTTGAGCTCAGACTCGAATCCAGAACTTGTAAAAATTCAACGATACCATGATAAGATGAAAATATGGACAAGTTTTTATCCCGCTGAAGTAACTTATCACAAAAGACCTTCTTACTTGATAGCATTTGTTGATGTTACCCGGGAGAGAGATTATATTAAATCGTTAGAGGATTCAGTTAAGCAGAAAGATTTACTAGCTGCTACGAAATCACGTTTTATGGCTAACATGTCTCATGAGCTAAGATCTCCAATCAATATAATTTTAGGATATGTGGATATACTTATTAGTATGGATGTTGATGATGTTTTAAAAGAATTTCTGTCTTACATTCAAAAAAGTGCAGAACACTTACTAAAAGTTTTGAACGATATTCTGGATTTATCGAAAGCCGAAGCAAGTAAAATTAAAATAATCGAAAAACCGTACAACTTAATAGCTTTAATGAAATCGGTTCTCTCGATGATTGAAGTTAAGTTGATTGGGAAGAAAGTAGCACTCGATTACAATTCAAACATCGAACACGATGCTTATTTCCTTATCGATGCTCATAATTTGCAAAGAGTATTATTAAACATTCTTGATAATGCTGTGAAATTCACCGATGAAGGATTAATTTCCGTTGATGTGCGATACAATAATGGTATGCTAATTTTCAAGATCAGTGATACAGGAATTGGTATGACGCAGGAGGAATTGAATAGATTATTTATTCCTTTTGAACAAGCTCCCGAAATTTCACAAAAATATGGTGGTTCTGGACTGGGGTTAGCAATATCTAAAGAAATTATAAACTTATGGAATGGTGATATAAAAATTGAAAGTAAAAAGAATGTTGGAACAACTGTAACCTTCACTTATCCGGCATCGAGAACGGAAGCAATTGAAGAAGCTGAAATCGTTCAGGTTCCGACTGATTTATCAATTATAAAAGGAAAGAAAATTTTAGTTGTTGACGATCAGGAGTATAACCACAAACTCTTTAAGTTGATGCTGGCTGAGTGTGAGGTTGAAACCGTTTTCTCAGGAAAATTAGCGTTGAATAAACTTATAACAGAAGAATATGACGGTATTGTTCTTGATTTACGATTGCCTGATATTCCTGGAATGGATGTGATCAAAGAAATTAAGAAAAGAGAAAGACTAAAAGATTTGAAGATTGTGACAACATCAGCGGATATTTTAAGTGGTCTGAAGGAACAAATTGAAGAGATGGGATTAATTTTTATACCTAAACCTGTCAGGCGTGCCGATTTATTGAATGCTTTAATTACAGCATTTTCTAAATAATTTACTTTTTGTTATCCAGAGATTTCTCATCCACCGAATTCTATTACACGATGTTTTTTTCAAGACGATAATTTTATTTAGTAATCTTTTTTATTGACAGAAACAATACTTAATTTAATCACTAATCTTAAATAGGCGGCTCATCTAATTTCACTCAAATTGAATACTCCTAATTTTAATTCAGTCATTTCTTCTATTGCATATTTAATTCCCTCTCTTCCAACACCACTATCTTTTATTCCACCATATGGCATTTTATCTACACGAAATGTGGGGTAGTCATTTATAATTACTCCACCAACTTCGAGATTCTCGAATGCATAAAAAGCATTTTTCAAGTTATTTGTAAAAACTCCAGCTTGAAGTCCATATCTAGAGTTATTAATCTGTTCTATTCCTTCATTGAATGAATTCACTGACTCAATAGTTACAATTGGAGCAAAAGCCTCAAGAGAATTAACTTTCATTTCCGGCTTAGTATTTGTGAGGACCGTAGGTTTATAGTATTCACCTTTTCGTTTCCCACCAGTTAAAATTTTTGCACCTTCTGATTGAGCTTCGTTTACCCACTCTTCGATTCTTTTTGCATCGTTCTCAGTTATCATGGGACCGACTAAAACTTCTTCATCGAGTGGATTACCACATTTAATTTTTTGGGTTTCTTCGATAAATCTCTGGGTAAATAAATCAAATATCTCTGTATGAACAAAGATCCGTTGTACAGAAATACAAATCTGTCCTGCGTTAGCAAATGCCCCAGAAACGAGTCGTGGTATAGCAAATTCTAAATCAGCATCTTTATCTACCATTACCCCTGCATTCCCACCGAGCTCAAGGGTCACCTTCTGTTTAGTAGCAATTTGTTTTATTCTCCATCCTACTTCGCAACTACCAGTAAAACTAATTTTTTTGATTCTCTCATCGTTCAAGAATTTTTCAATCATTGCACCTGAACAATTTACTGTATTAATTAAACCCGGAATTTTAGCAACTTCATCAATAATTTTAGCAAGCTTATAACCTGTTACCATTGCAGTTGAAGCAGGCTTAAATACAATTGTATTACCAACTGCAATTGCTGGTGCAATTTTATGAGCAGGGAGGTTCACAGGAAAATTAAATGGAGTAATTGCAAGAACCGGTCCAATGGGAAATCTTTTAGTTATCCCAAATCTATTTTCTGATTGAGGAGTTACATCCAGGTTTAAAACTTCACCATTTAGTCTATCAACTTCTTCGGCAGCAATTTGAAAAGTACTTGCTGCTCTATCTATTTCGATTCGAGATAGCTTGATCGGTTTACCTGTTTCCATAGAGATTAATTTAGCAAGTTCTTCCTTTTGATTTTGCAATTCCTTAGCAACATTTGAAAGGATTTCTTTTTTCTTGTGAGAAGGTAATTTTCGAGTTATTTCGAATGCTTTTGCCGCAGAGTCGATTGCATCATTTATATCCTTTTCAAAAGCAAGAGAGCATTGAGCGAAAGTGTGATGATCTTCTTTACTTTTAATATTAAATTTTTTCGATGTCAGGATGAGATTTCCATTGATTATTAATCCAATATGCTGCATAAAAACCTCCAGATTTTAAATGATTTCAAATTCTAAATAGAAAAAAGTTATAATTAAAGCAATAAAATTTTAAATACTTCGTTTGTTAATTGCTAAATAAATTTGATCGGATTGACTTGACAATTTGATTGAATTAAATTAAGTTTTAAAAAAATCAAACGTTTGAAAAGATGAAAAATTTAAAACTTGATGACAAAATAAAACATGAAATAATCCAGAGCTTTGGTGAAGCCTATAAAGCTTTTGGATTAAGCAAATTGATGGGGCACATTGTTGCATTAATGATTTTTTCAAATCAACCACTCTCGCTTGATGATATATGTAAGCAACTTAAAAGAAGTAAAGGTCCAGTTAGCCAGATTATAAGACGACTGAGAGATAGAAATTTATTAACGAAAGTTTGGGTTCCTGGTAGCAGGAAAGATTTTTACGAAGCTCATAAAGAAATTTTTGAAAACGCATTCAGGAATAATCTTGAGTTAATAAAAAGAAATAAACGACTCGCAATTGAGTTAAAATCAAAAGCAATAAAAACAAAAGATGATAACATCGCCGACATCTTAAAACGACTTGAAGAAATGGAAACCTTCTACACATTAATGGTGGAAAATTATCAAAAATTTTTGGAAGAATGGCAAAAAGTAAAAATAAAATTCAGATAAGAAGGAGTAAAAATGAAGAGACTAAAAGATAAAATAACAATCATAACCGGAGGTGCAAGGGGAATTGGAAAAGCAACGGTGATTAAATTTTGCGATGAAGGAGCAAAAGTTTTTATATGGGATGTAATCGATTCAGAAGGAGAAGCTCTGAGAAATGAAATGAAATCGAAAGGTTTTTTCTGCGAGTATTATCATGTAGATGTGACTGACTCAAATAGTGTAAAGGCTGCAGTTAATAAAATTATTGAGGAGCATAAGCAAATCGATGTTCTAATAAACAATGCTGGAATTACAAGAGATTCAACTTTGCTCAAAATGACCGATGAACAATGGCAAGCTGTCCTAAATGTAAATTTGACCGGAGTCTTTAATTGTACGAAAGAAGTTGCTCCTTATATGATTGAGAAAGGGAAAGGCAAAATCATAAATACATCTTCTGTAGTGGCGTTATACGGAAATTTTGGTCAATCAAACTATGTCGCTACCAAAGCAGGTATCATTGGATTAACAAAAGTCTGGGCTAGAGAACTTGGCAGGAAAGGAATTAATGTTAATGCGGTTGCTCCGGGTTTTATTGAAACAGAAATGGTCAAAGCGATGCCAGAAAAAATAATTCAGATGATGAAAGAAAAGACACCACTTGGAAGATTAGGAAAACCTGAAGACATTGCAATGGCATATCTTTATCTCGCTTCTGATGAATCAGACTTTGTAAATGGTGCAATTCTAAGTGTTGATGGAGGAATTACAATCTAATGACAAGTAAAAAATTAAATGAATTAAAAAGAAGAAACGCTGTAATAAAAGGAATTGGTTCTTACGCTCCTGAAAGAATTTTAACGAATAAATATTTCAATGATTTGCTTGGTGAAGATGTTGATACATGGTTACAGGAAAATTTAACGATAAAAGAACGTAGATGGTGTAGAGAAGATGAGTCCACCGCTGATCTTTGTTTCAATGCAGCAATCAAAGCATTAGATGATGCAAAAATTTCTGCAGAAGAACTAGACTTAATAATAGTTGCTACGGATACACCTGAGTATATATCACCATCCACTGCTTCAGTTGTTCAATCTAGATTAAATGCGAGTAATGCAGGTACATTTGATATCAATACTGCCTGTGCTGGATTTGTTACAGCACTAAATGTTGGGAGTAAATTTATAATTGCTGATGAGAAATATAGAAATGTGCTTATAATTGGTGCTTATGCAATGAGCAAATATTTAGATTTATCTGATAAAAAAACGGTGACTCTTTTCGCAGATGGTGCTGGCGCTGTCATCCTTTCTGCTGAAGAATTCACAAACAGAGGATTTTTATTCAGCGAGTTACTCTCGGATGGACAATATCACGATTGGATGGGAATCTATGCTGGTGGAACTTATATGCCAATTAACGAAGAAGTATTAAGACGGAAAGATCACTTACTCCGATTCGTCAAAAAATTTCCTAAAGAAATTAATCCCACAACATGGACGAAAATGATCAAAAAAATTTGTAATGAATTTGAAATATCACCCGATGAAATTGATTACTATTTCTTTACTCAGATAAATATTAATTCGATTCGCGAAACACTTGAAAACTTAAATCTTCCATTTACTAAAACTCATACCATAATGGACAGATTTGCCTATACCGGTTCTGCTTGTATTCCAATGGCACTAGATGATGCGTATAAAACTAATAAAATAGATAAAAATCAGCTCGTCGTTTTTATTGGTTCAGGTGGAGGATTAGCTTTTGCATCTGCACTATTCAGACTCTAAGGAGTTATAAAATGGATTCAAAAATTTTCTTAACCCTTGCAGTACTAATTTATGTGATTGGAATTACATCATTCACTTTCATCGCAAAAAAGAAAAAACAATCTATTGAGAGTTATTCAATTGGAAGTAAAACTACTAGTCCAATTGTGGTGGGATTATCTCTTGCTGTTGGGATGACAAGTGCAGCTACTTTTGTAATTAATCCAGGATTGATTTACCTCTATGGTTTTTCCGGATTTCTCGGATATGGGATAGCAGCACCTTTAGGAATTTATATTGCTTTAATATTGATGTCCAAGAATTTTCTGAAAGTTGGCGAGCAAACTAAAGTTTTAACGGTACCACACTGGATTGGGGAACGATACCAGAGTAAAACTTTCACAATCTTTTTTTCACTTGTCTCGTTCTTGCAAATAACATTTGCTGTTTTAATCGCTGTTGGTATAACAATTGTTCTCGCTAATTCATTTGGTGCTTCATATGAATTGGTTTTGTTCATTGTCTTACTGTTTTCTGTAGCTTATTTGTTTTTAGGTGGAGGAGTGAATGTACTCTTACTTTCAAATGCTTTTCAATCTGCTTTTATGATAATTACAGCAATTTTATTCTTGATTTCAGGTCCTGTATTCTACGGTCTTTCACCGATAAGTTTATTCTATCAATTAAAAACTATAGATCCAAACCTTGTATCTATTACCAATCCTGTAAGTTTATTATTCCGCGATTTATTTGAAGTATTTATAGCAAATTTCTTGGTGGGTATAGCTATTATCTGCCAACCTCATATAATATCAAAGGCTTTGTATTTGAAGACAGAAAAAGACTTAAATAAGTATTTAATAACCGTTATCGTTGTTGCTTCGTTGTTCTTCTTCGTACTCTTTACAGGATTATATGCACGAGTAGTGCTAAATGGTGATATTTTAAAACCCGATCAAGCAATATCGACCTACATTAATAAAATATTTCCTCCTTATCTTCTTGCAATTGTAACGCTCGGTATTTTATCAGCTGGATTTTCAACTCTTGATAATATTCTTGTTGTTCTCAGTTCAATTTTTTCAGTAAACATTTTGAAAGAATTAATTAATAAGATCAATCCAACAATCGAAGAAAGTAAGTTTAAGTGGATTCAACTTTTCGCATCAAAGATTTTCATGATTGTTCTGGCGATTATAATTTATCTCTTATCCATCAATCAGATATATCATCCGAACTTATCAGTTGCAATTTTTGCTCAAAATGGTGTATATGGATTATTTGTTACTACATTCTGGCCAATATTTCTCGGACTTTTTAGAAATGAATTGAACAAAGTAATTGTTTTCATTGCAAGTATGATTGCTTTTTTGACTCATTTTGGTTTTTATTATTTAGAGATCACCAAATATCACAATAATCCTGGTGCGACTGCTGCTTCTGCATTAATAATCAGCGGGATGTTTGTTCTACTCGTTTCAATAATTCAAAAGGTGAGAAAATGATTTATTATGATTGGATTTCTCGCTGGGCTATTTTTTATCCTGACAAAATTGCAATCAAGGAATATGAAACTGATAGAACTTTAACTTACAGACAATTAAACAATTGTGCGAATTTCATCTCACATAAATTTATAAACGAATTAAACCTAACTTCTGGAGAACGAATAGTTCTACTTGCAGAAAACTCTCTTGAACATATTGTGCTTTTTTCTGTATGTCAAAAAACAGGGTTCATCCTTGTTCCATTAAATTATAGACTTGTTGCAAGAGAACTGGATTATCAAATTAATGATTCTGAGCCATCATTGATTATTACAGAAGATAAATTCATTGATAAAGTCTGTGAACTCGAATCGTACAAGAAAATTAAACATAAAATTTCTTTGGCTGATTTATCGAAATTGCTTGAGGAACAAAAAGACAGAATTTGCGAATTTAACTCAAATGAAAGTTTTGATGAGAATCATCCAATCTTCATTCTTTATACGAGCGGGACTACAGGTTTTCCAAAAGGTGCTTTATACACTCATAAAATGCTCTTCTGGAATAGTATCAATACTCAATTAAGGTTAGATATAACCTCCCATGATCGCTCAATAAGTTGTACCCCGATGTTTCATACTGGAGGATGGAATGTAATTCCTACACCGTTTCTTCATCATGGTGCTTACGTATGTCTCATGAAAAAATTTGATCCTGACATTGTTCTGCAATTACTTGAAAAAGAAAAAACAACAATGTTTATGGCTGTTCCAACAATGATTTCAATGATGGCGCAGTCAGAATATTTTGAAAAAGTTGATTTATCATCTGTCAAATATTTTATCATCGGTGGAGAACCGATGCCTCTGCCTTTAATAGAAATCTGGCATAAAAAAGGTGTTCCCATCCGTCAAGGATATGGATTGACTGAAGTTGGTCCGAGTGTGACTTCACTTCATCAAGATGATGCAATACGAAAAATGGGTTCCATTGGGAAAGCAAATTTTTATTTGAAATATAAAATTGTCGATGATTCTGGAAATGAAGTTAAGCAAGGTGAGATTGGTGAATTAGTCTTGAAAGGACCTTCTGTTACTCCTGGCTATTGGAAAAACCCAGAAGCAACTTTACAAAGTCTAAGAGATGGTTGGTTTTATACTGGTGATTTAGTGAAAGAAGATGAAGATGGATTTCTGTATGTTGTTGATAGAAAGAAAAATATGTTTATATCTGGTGGAGAGAATATCTATCCAGCTGAGATAGAGAAAGTTCTTTATTCTCATCCTGATATTTTAGAAGTTGCTGTAATAGGTGTTCCTGATGAAAAATGGGGTGAAGTAGGGAAAGCATATATCAGATTAAAAGAAAATTCAACCTTGAACAAGGACAAATTAAGAAAGTTTTGTGAAGCTAATTTAGCTCGTTATAAGATTCCAAAGTATTTCGAAATCGTTAATGAGATTCCAAAAAATGAGACTGGTAAAATAGACAGGAAAACGCTACTAAATCTACATCTAACTTCAATCAATCCACAAATTAAAAAAAATTAATGGAGGATTCCATGAAAAACTTATCTTTCATTCTTTTTCTCATTCTAACATTGGTTTTTGTCTCCTGTAAAAAGGAAGACAGCGGTACTACTCCAACTACACCAAAGGATGCTATTATTGGTACCTGGGTATCAGAGGGCAATAATGTGGCTTTGGGTTTACGAGTGGTTTTGAAAACTAAAAAAATCGTTGCAACATTTAACGAGAACAAAACCTATACAGTTGTCGCAACTGATAGTAATAATGTATCAGTAACTTACACAGGTACTTATCAATCTGCAGAAAAAGCTGATACATTGATTTATCCAATAACGCTTAATCAACTCACACCTGTGGCTTTGAAATCACAGGGCATTTATCAAATCAAAGGTAATGTTATGACCTATGAAGTGATTCAAGTCGATCCACCTCTACAGGGATTTACTCCACCAACTGTGGAAGAAGGTTTTGGAAGTACAAAATATAATGGAGTAAAATTAGGTACATACTGGGTCCAAATTTTTGTAAAACAATAATGTCAAAAGAAAGTCACTCTCTGATTTAATGAGAGTGACTTTTTATTTTTTTATTCTGCGGTGATTAATATGTTCAAATCAAGATGATGAATTGGTAAAACAAAGAATGGATGTCTTATGATTTTTTAGTTTTGAATTCTCTATACATAGAGCTAATTTCAATTCATTTCTAATGATGTTATAGAAGTAAAAAATAAATGAGGGGCGTATGAAAAAAGTAATAGCCTTTATAATGTTTTTTGCAATAACTCTCTTCAGTCAGGATGAGTTCATTGATGATACACCGATTCGTGAATTTCAATTCATCGGATATTCATTTACAAGAATGACTGCCTCAAATGTCTCGCCTACTGCAGATATTCTTCAAGGACAGGTTATTGGGAGATTATTTGGACAGAATTCAACTAATACAGTTCCGCAAACTGCAGTTTATGTTGAACAAAGATTTGTACCATTTTTTGTTTATCAGCCAAAAATTTTGGATGGGTATGCTACATTCAGATCTCTGTTCAAGATTGATTATACTTGGGGTGATCAAGCTTATGGTGTTGGGAACAATAGAGGTGGTGCTATTAATGCAGGACAGATAAATTTGCAAACTTTAATGGCAAATGTTGAAATTAAACCATCAGACAATTGGAATATTGTTATCGGTCTACAGCGTTTATTTGATAATGTGAGAGATCCAAACGTAAATACACTCCAAACTTTTCAAACAAGTTCTTACAAACTTTCATACTGGGGAACTCAGGCAGTTGGAATTAACTCTTTTTTCAAAATTAATCCCACTACACTTACAAGAGTTGGGATGTTTCAATTATGGGAAAATGAAATTAGAAGCGATGATGATGTCGTTCTCTGGATGTTTGATGTAGAATCGAGAATCAAACCATTACTCGAAGCGGGAATTGACTTCTGGTATGTTTACGATAGAGCTAAAAACGCGGGAGGTATAAGTGTTCTTGGTCAAGGATTAAATTCAGCTCTTGCCGATTATAATGGTGCATTCAGGTTAAAGCTACCAGGTTCATCTCAAAAATATATTGCCGATTTATTCTGGCTCGGAGGACATTTATCTTACAATCGCGATTTTCTGATGGGAAGATGGTGGTTCGATACTTTTATCATGAGTAATTTTGGAAGAATTGATTCTCTTGTGGATTACAATTCTTACAAAGCTGCTTCAGTTTTTGGTCTGGCTGCCAATGCAATGGCTTCATACAAATATGGAATGACTGCAAATGATAAAATTAGTATGGAGTTTCTATTTACTACTGGTGATGAGAATAATGCAAACGATGGAAAAGTAAATTCCGTAATCACTGGTAATGTTTATGGTTCACCTGTTGGAATCTATAGTGCCCACAGAGCTTTTCTTCTCTTTCCTGATCCTCAGGTTGTGAATCGTTATTATTCAGCAGTGCATGATATATCAAATATGGGATTGGGAGTTACAGCTTTCTTCTTAAATCTTTCTAAAGATTTTATTCCCAATAAATTTACAGGGAAATTAGGTTTTGCCTCAGCTATTTCAAATGTTGTTCCAAAAGGTGGAGATGCACTCATCGGTAATGAAATAAATTTAGAACTTCGTTATAATTTGAAAGTTTATCTTACCTGGACATTAAGCGCTGCATATTGTTTCCTTGGTGACTTTTACAATGCTACGGGAGTTACTTATTTTAATCAAAAACCGAAAAATCCGTGGGTGATTTTTACAACAATAAATTGGTTGATGTTTTAAGGAGGTGAAAAATGAAAATGATTTATTTTACAATTCTTGTACTAATAACTTCATTAGGTAGTCTTGGTTGTTCAGGTTATTTGTATACAAACATGCCACCCTTAGATTTCAATGATATCGATTATGGTTATGATGTAAAATTCTCTTGTACTGATCCACGATTGGCTTATATTGATGAAGGTAAAGGAGAAGTCGTACTGCTTGTTCATGGTCTGGCGAGTAATGCTGGATTCTGGAGATACAACATAAGTGAATTATCAAAACATTTCAGAGTTATAGCAATCGATTTACCCGGGTATGGAAAGTCAGATAAAGGTGATTACACATACAAAATGACCTTCTTCGCAAATTCACTAAAGAACCTAATTGATGAATTAAATATAGAAAAAGTAAATTTTGTTGGCCATTCGATGGGAGGACAGATAGGTATATGGTTCTCTTTAATGTATCCTGAAAGAGTCAATAAGCTTGTCTTGGCTTCGTCTGCTGGTTTTGAAAAATTTCAAAGAGGTGAAGGTGAATGGTTAAAAAGTGTTGTCACTGTTAAAAGTGTTAAAACTACACCAGAAGAAGGAGTCCGTAGAAATCTTTCTAATAATTTTTATAACTGGAATCCTGAACTCGAATGGATGGTGGAAGAACGAGTCAGAATGGCAAAGGCAAAAGATTTTGATTACTTTGCTCGTGCTGTAAGTCGATCTGTAAAAGGAATGATTGATGAACCTACAATCGATAAACTTGATCAATTGAGTGTACCAACTCTCATAATTTATGGGGATAACGACGGACTTATACCAAATCCATATTTACATCCAGGTTTTCCAAAGGATGTATTCGAGAATGCTCATAAAAAAATTAAAAACTCAAAGATTTATGAAATAAAAAATTGTGGTCATATGATAATGATTGAAAAACCACAAGAATTTAATATTGCTATAATCCAATTCTTGAAATAACAAAAAATTTTTTGAATATCAATATATTATAGTTGGTTAAATCTTCGGAGGGAGAAATAGTTAAAAATATCGATATCTTCTTTAAGATATGGATCTATTTTATCATATTCTAAAAGTTTTATAATGGATTTTAGAAACAATACTTTTCTGAGAAAATTTTCAAGTGATGAAATAGATTTTAATCAAAATATTGAGATCATCAAACTGAGTTGATTATTCTACAATTTACAATGAGATCTTAAGGTAAATTCAGTTTTCTTTATATGTTTGAATAAGAAAAAAATCATCAGTTCAGTTACGTAATTTCATTTTGAGGTGCGAAGTAGTTAATCAAAAAAAATTACCGTTTATATTAATAATTCGTAAGTAAATTCCTAATTAAATTTAATCAAAATTTAATCTTTAAGATTTGATTTTTATTCTATTTTTGATTATTCTATTTCAGGAATTTTTATGAAATAATTTTTTTACAATTTTTTTCGCCAAATACTTTCAGTGGTTCTATATTGCATATGCGGGAAGGGAGAAGTTAAGTATAAATAATAAGAAAACTAATTAAAGGGTGATAAGATGACAAAAAACAAAAAACCAAGACAGCGTTCAAATACTTTTGGAGATTACATTCTTTTATCTCTAATTGTATTAATTTCTATTTTATTCTTCGCATCTTCAAAAATTTGGAGTTAGGATTATGCATATACTTAATTTTAACAATGAAAGATATGCTATGATTTTTACATTCAATTTTCGTCTTGAAGATAACTCAACAAGTTTTATTCATAAAATTATGAGGGTAACATGAAAAGATTATCTATATCCTTCGTTCTATTTCTCTTCTTTGTGCTTATAATCATATTAGCACAGGGATTATTTGCCCAATTACCTGTAACTCCATCTGATCAGGCAACGGGTGTAACTCAATCTTTAACTTCGGTAACCTGGACAGATTTTGATGATGGTAATGGAAATGGTCCATATGATGTTGAATTTTCGGATGATAATTCATTCGTAAGTATTTTATTTTCTGATTATAATACTCCTAATACATTTTTGTCTATTTCTTCGCTTGATTATAACACAACATATTATTGGAGAGTAAGAGATACTGATATAGATGGTTTAGGTACGGATGGTCTGTGGTATACTTATAGATTTACCACTGAGTTAGCTATTCCACAACTTTCATCTCCAGCTAATGGTTCTTCGTTCTCATATACTTCACCTGTAACTTTTAACTGGACTCAAGCAGATAATAAATCTAATGTAAAATATACTATTGATGTATCAACCCAGGGTGGTGCAAATTTT
>FWWL01000789.1_pt1 | contig 83743 bp, 72 predicted proteins | sample 2228331 | NCBI WGS metagenome assembly FWWL01 (sample SAMEA103939775, study PRJEB20133) | metagenome | reverse complement strand
TGAAGATTTTTTAATAGTTTTTTGATTTTATATTGTAATTTTAGACTTTTTCCTTCGATTTGGAGAATATAATTTTAGATTTTTAATTATTTTTAGGTTTAATATGTAGTTTTGATTTTTCCTTATTAAATTCAAGATCATATTCATTGTTATAAAAATCCGGCATAAAGGTTTTTACAGCATCATCCAAATCATTAATATATAAACTCGTTTTCTTTCTTAAAGCAATGATGGCATTTTGTAATGTATCTCTATCTGTAAACTCAATCTCTTTCATTAAGGCAATAAATTGATTTTGCAATTTTATTTGATAATCTTCACTAACCGCTGTAAAATCCAAATAATATGCTACTTGCAAAACTTCACGATAAAATCTTCGAATATTGTTTTCGAAAAAACAGATAACTAATTCAGCCACTTTTTGATTATCCATACGACTGATATTTATCTTTATTGTTTCAAGTATATAGTATCCCCTATTAACAATCTTTCTATCATCAGTACACCAATCAAAGGAGTATTGCAGATAGGATGCTATTTGTGTAGCATATTGTTCATCATTAAAATAATAACCAAAATACTCAAGTAAAAGGCCTAGAGAGGTAAAACGTTTATTTTCACTATGTATAGCATTTATACTTATAATTATATTATCTAAATCTATCGTAGTAATTGCACAAACGCTTTGTTTATACTTATCAACTACTCTTTTAATTTTATTACGCTCTTGCAATAAAATATAAATTCTTATAAGTTCAACAAATATTCTAATATCGTAAGAATCATTGTATATGGCAAAAAGAATATCAGCATAACTTTCCCGTATTGCAAGAACGTGTGTAAGTGAACCCAATCTAAGAGAAATATTAAATGATGAAGCAATGTCATCAAAAAAGTAATATATTACACTGTCTCTCCATGAATATGGTGATTCTGTGTGTTTATCAAAATATTCTTTAAGAAGTCTAGAACGACTGTTGCTGTTAAATCTATCTAGTAGTGGGTAGTAGACTATTTCAGGACTATTATTTAATATTTTTTGTGCATCATTTTCATCCATAAGAATGTTATTACTCTCATCTATTGTTCTTTTTACATTACGCATATCAATAGCAATATCATTCAAAAACCATAGCGGTAAATTGGGGTTCTCTTTTGCTCTTTTATAGGCCTCGTCAATTTTTATATAGCAATTTTTTAAATCATTGTAGAAATAATCGGAAATAGCACTAAGTCGTAATTCAATTATATTCCTAATATTTTCTTCGTGATCTGATAATATACTATATTTTAAATCGTAAAATTTCTTATCATCGAATGCGCATCGTCCAAGTATAGATGATAAAAAATCAGAGCATAGGCGGTCATATAGATTTGAATTTTCATTAATCTCACTGGAGGTAAGTTTATCATAAGGATTAAAAACTCTTACCAATTCACTCTCAATACTATAATTTTTATAAACTTCCTTTTTTAATTTAAACATATTTGTTGAAACAGTTAAGATTAACGAATGCTGTGTTGATTGTTTAGTATCTTGATTTTCAATATTGCTACCTCTATATAAATCTACAATATCTTGTAATACACTACGATATGCAGTAGTGGAAAAATCAGAAAATTCATGTATTTTATCATAGTACTTTACTTCTCCAGAAATCATGAGCTCTTTCTGTAAGGGTGTTGGATTTTTAATCTTCTCGTCACAAAAGAAATACAAACGATGAATGCCTGCATTCGCTGCTCTTTCGTGTTCGGCATATACTGCATCAGATACCCCATCAGAATTATCAATTAGAAATATACATAAATCAGACAATGATACTTCCTTCAAATAGGCACTTTTTACATCACTGCTGCTTGCTCCTTCGGTTTCAAAAGCATAGACAGAGGCTACCATTCCGGTTTCTAGTAGAAGTGTTTTTAAAGCTTTCCGCATTATATTGTAACGATAATCTACTTTCGAACTAATAAAAATCGTAAGTTTACGATCAATTGTGCTGTGATGCATAATAAAACCCCTTTCTTATATTTATCAATATCACGCAATATTTTAATAATCCCACTACTATCTATAAATGTAACAACTCTACTTCCCATTATTGCTATAATTTGTAGTTCAATTTATTGTTTATTATTTATCACTTCAACAGACCATAATCGTAAACTAATACTAATTATTTACCATAATTATACAACAATTGTCTTAAAATACTACTATTATTTTAGTTTAATTGATAAGCGTTGATAAAAAAAGCTGAGCTACAATAAACAAGCTTCTATTGCTTGCAACTAGCAAGGTTCCTAATGGCACTTAAGGTACATAACGAATACCAAACCTGAAAAGCAGGCTGTCTGAGCGAAGCGAGTTTGCCCGCTTTTCAGGTTGTTATCAGTGAGTTCTGTACCTTTATAGTGCCATAGGGTTCTTGCGTCTGCAATGCAATGGAAGCCTGTTATATTGTAGCTTTATGAAATAGCTTAAGATTTTGCTTTAAGATTTTGCTTTAAGATTTTGCTTTAAGATTTTGCTTTAAGATTTTGCTTTATATTTTCCTAAATAAAAAAGGATTTCATAAAGCCAAAATACTAGGGCTTTACAAAATCCTTTATACATCTAATCCCATTCCAGGGTTTTATATTCTTTCCTTCGATCTCTGTTCAGCAGATCATTCAAAGCATCTTTTGCTGCTTTGCCTTCAAACAGGACAAGATTAATCTGTTCTACGATAGGCATCTCAACATCGTTAGCCTGAGCTAAAGCAAGTGCTGCTTTTGCTGAATTAATACCTTCAACTACTTGTCCCACCTGTTTTGATGCTTCTTCCATGGTCTTGCCCTGACCCATCAGATAACCGGCATTCCAGTTACGACTATGCTTACTGGTACAGGTTACGAATAAGTCACCGAAGCCGGAGAGACCGGCGAAGGTTTCCATCTTACCACCCATTTTCACACCCAGGCGGCTGATTTCTGCCATACCTCTTGTCATTAACGCAGCTTTGGTATTATCTCCGAAGCCTAAACCATCAACAGCACCGGCAGCCAATGCAATGACATTCTTTAAGGATCCACCAAGTTCAATACCGATAATATCAGGGCTGGTATATACTCGGAATAAATCCGTCATGAAAACATCCTGAATTAAATGAGCTGTTACCATCGTTGTGGCACCAACAACAATTGTAGTCGGAACACCACGGCTTACTTCCTCAGCATGGCTGGGACCGGATAGTACAGCGATATTTGCCTGTGGAATTTCTTCCTTTATAACCTCGGATAATGTCTGAAGGGTTCCATCTTCAATCCCCTTTGATACATTAACGATAACTTGTCCCTCTTTGATATAAGAACTTGCAATCTTTGCAGTAGCTCTGATATATGGTGAAGCAACTGCCATAACGATTACATCTTTGTTACTACAGGCTTCCTCTAAATCAAGTGTAATCTTAACGTCATCCGGTAGCTGTGCTCCGGGCAGGTTCTTCATGTTCTTACGGTTTTCATTTAGCATAATGGCTTCATTCTCAATCTTCGTCCATATGGTAACCTTGTGCCCGCTGCCTGCAAGTAATATTGCCAATGCGCAGCCCCATGTTCCTGCTCCTAAAATACTTACGTGATACATAAGCTCCTCCTTTACTTACCAAGATTATTATTTTCAATTTTAACACGTTGCCCAATTTTGTTTTCTGTTCCGTTCATAAGCCGTTTGATATTAGCACGATGCTTAATAAATGCAGATATCATGAAGACAAGTGATAATATCAGCATATGTATATCTCCGGGATTTCTAATCAGAATCCATACTGGGAAGAACACTGCCACAAATAAAGAACCTATTGAGACATAACGGGTGATTGCTACAATAATCACGAATAAGGGTAATCCGATTGGAATAATCCAAGGATCAAAGGTAGCCATAACACCTCCGGTTGAGGCGATACCTTTTCCACCTTTAAATTTTAACCAAACCGGATAATTGTGGCCGGTAACCACACCAAATCCGGTATACAAAGTTAGTAGCTCTGTGTATTCGAAATCCGGGAAAAAGACATATCGAACAATCAACATGGAAATGACTGCTTTAAACACATCACCGATTAATGTGATAAAGCCTCCTGTTGCTCCTAGTGTTCGTAATGCGTTCGTGGTTCCGACATTACCGCTGCCATATTCACGAATATCAACTTTATTAAACTTTCCTACAAAATAGCCTGTTGAAAAACTTCCGAAAATATATCCAAAAATTAAACAAATGATTATTTTAAGAAGCATTTTTACTCGTTCTCCTTTCGCTCCCTGATAAAGAATTTAAGTGATGTGCCGGAAAACCCGAAGGCGTCTCGGATCTTATTCTCGATATACCGGGTATACGAATAGTGCATCAACTCTTTATCATTTACAAAGATTACAAAAGTCGGCGGCTTTACAGATACCTGCGTAATGTAGTAAAGCTTCAAGCGTTTGCCTTTGTCTGACGGCGGCTGCTGTAGCGTTACTGCTTCCATAAGGATTTCGTTTAATACGCCGGTTGCAATACGTAGATTCTGGTTCTGGATAACTACTTCTATAACTTCAAATAAACGGTGTAATCTCTGTCCTGTCTCAGCAGATATAAATAGAATTTCAGCATACGGCATAAAGGACAGAATCTCCTTGATATCAGAAGTATATTCATTAACTGTCTTATTATTCTTCTCAATTAAGTCCCACTTGTTAACTGCAATTATCATACCTTTACCACGGTCATGGGCGATACCGGCAATCTTCGCATCCTGTTCGGTAACTCCTTCATTTGCATCGATAACCAGAACAACAATGTCTGCACGTTCAACAGCGGCTACCGTACGGATAATGGAGAACCGCTCCAGTTCTTCCTTAATCTTACTCTTTCTGCGGAGTCCTGCGGTATCAATCAGGATGTAATCTTTTCCGTTTCGGCGGATCGGTGTATCGATGGCATCACGGGTGGTACCAGCAATATCGGATACGATTACTCTGTTCGCACCAACTAATTTATTGACGATAGAGGATTTTCCTACATTCGGTTTACCTACGATGGCAACTCTAGGACGTTCGTCCACTGCTTCTTCCGTATTACCGGATTTGAAATGCTTCACTACCTCATCTAAGAGTTCGCCGAAGCCAAGCTTACCGGAAGAAGAAATCGGGAAGGGTTCCCCTAATCCCAGATTGTAAAACTCATATACATCCGCCATCAATTTCTCGAAGCTATCTACCTTGTTCACGGCTAAGACGATCGGCTTGGCTGAACGTCGTAACATGTCGGCTACCTTCGAATCGGCATCTACAAGTCCTTGTCTTACATCCGTAAGGAAAATAATAACATCAGCTGTATCAATGGCAATCTGAGCTTGTTCTCTCATATAGGACAACATCTCATCCCTGCTGTCAGGTTCAATACCACCGGTATCGATCATTGTAAATTGTGAATTAAGCCAAGTTACATCGGCATAAATGCGGTCTCTTGTTACACCGGGGAAATCCTTAACGATGGAAATACGTTCTCCGGCTAATGCATTAAACAGTGTTGATTTACCCACATTCGGTCTACCGACGATGGCTACGATTGGTCTACTCATTTATAACCTCCAGATGCGCAAATACCGTGTTCTTTCTGCTATACAGAACGGAAAGCGCAATTTAAAATCTTGTTTACATAATAATGGAATCTATGAAAGATGTTCCATCTGATTGTACAATACGTATATTGGTTTGTAAAGCTTTTTCAATGTCGATTACTGTCACATCATCCAGTAATACGGTCTCTCCGTTACGGAGCAAAACATCGGGAAGCATCAGGTAATCACCCAACGGCTGTTCTTTCAACTGGGCAATGATATCACTGCCGGTAATCAACCCTGCTACGGTAATCAGATTTCCGAAATAATTATTAATGATCGGATATAGAATAATTTTTATATTCGGATATTTCATGCTCAGCTTGTCGGCCATCTGCTTTAAGATTGGTGCTGCAAGCACACCGGTAGCCAAGGAGATGGTTTTCTTGAGGTCATTTCCTTCCAGATCCTCAAAGGCTGCATCAAATTCCACCTTCATGGAACGGATCAGTCCGACCCCGTTCTCAATTTGAGGATAGCCTTCATAGCTGCCTTCCTCCGGAATAGGCAGTTCTGCTGTCAGATACCATTCATCACTTGCATAGATAAATCTTGTCCCATAATGATTCAAAAGAATGTTATGCCAGCGGTGTATCTGCTCTAGAACAACGCGGGAATCCTCTTTTGTAAATGGTTCCAGCTTCTCCAAATTGTCACGGAATTTGGTTAGTCCTACGGGTACTACGGATACACTTTCCATCTCAGGAAGAAAAGCAGCAAGATCATGAATGGTCTTCTCTAGTTCTTCACCGTCATTCCAGCCTTTGCAGAGAACAATTTGTCCATTCATCGTGATTCCTGCATCTTTAAGCCGTTTCAGCTTCTCAAGGGCACTTCCTGCAAAACGGTTATGAAGCATTCTGCATCGAAGCTCTTCATTTGTCGTATGCACGGAGATATTGATTGGAGAAAGCTTATAAAAGATGATCCGGTCAATCTCCTCATCACTCATATTCGTTAAGGTGATATAATTACCCTGAAGGAACGACAATCTGGCGTCATCATCCTTAAAATACAGGGTCTCTCTCATTCCCGGCGGCATCTGATCGATGAAACAAAAGATGCATTTGTTACGGCAGGAACGATATTCATCCATTAAGCCTTCTTCAAATACGATTCCCAGATCTTCATCAAATTCTTTCTCAATCGTAAGCTCCCATTCCTCACCATCCGGTTTTCTGACTAAGACCATGATTTCTTCATCTTTTATAAGATAATGATAATCCAATACATCCTTAATCTCAATACCGTTAATGGAAACAAGTTCATCTCCCGATTCAAGTTCCAGTTCTTCCGCTATGCTGCCTATCTCTATCTCTTTAATAATGTGTGCTTTTTTCTTCATAACATACACCAATTCTCTCTATCTACTAATGTAAATTTATCTTTTTCTACCCTACTACTAATATGAATTTACCTTTTCTATCTAGCTACTAAAATAAATTTATCTTTTCTATTCTTCTACTAATAGAAATACATCATTTTCTATCCTACTACTAATATGAATTTACCTTTTCTATTCTTTATCTTCAACTTCAAGTAATAGATTGTTTCATGAATACTAATTGTTCATTGTCAGAAATGCTGCCAGACTGCCACGCTTTCCCTGAGTCTTACGATGAGAAAACAACAAGTCACTGTTACAGGAGGTACAGACACCGGAGATATTAATGTGCTCCGGCGATAAACCGGCTTCCATTAATACAGAACGGTTCGCGGCCCATAAATCACAGAGATATTTACCGTTTTCTTTTAAAATAAGGATGTTCTCAGCTCTATAACCGGCGAAAGCTTCCATGAACTTCTTAGCTGTGTCTTCGCTGATTTCATAGCATTCCACACAGATAGAAGGACCAATGACAGCGATAATATCCTGGGGGTTACATCCGTAGTTCTGTTGCATTGCTTCTACGGTAACTTTACCAATTTTGCTGACTGTTCCACGCCAGCCGGCATGGGACAATCCAATTGCCTTATTCACCGGATCCACAAAATACAACGGTACACAGTCTGCATATTTTGTTACTAAAGTAAGGTTTGGTTTGTTCGTAATCAGGCCATCAATATCAGAATAATCTCTTGGAACAAATAAGCCTTTCCCACGGTCATTTTCATCGACAACCCTGATATCAGTTTTGTGAGTCTGGTGGGATACAACCACTGTATCCACCTCAAAACCAATGCTTTTCGCAATTCTACGGTAGTTTTCTTCGATATTAGCAGGATCATCTATGTAAGGAAGTGACTCGCTTCCAAGATTCATCGTAGCAAACATCCCTTCACTTACTCCACCAAGCTTGGTAGAAAAGCCATGTCGGATCATTGGAATGTCCGATAATACCGGAAAGGTGATAATGGGAGTTTCTATTGTTAAATCAATCTGAGCTGATGAATTGTTGTTAAAAGTCATAGGTTTAGCCTTTCTATAAATAATACTCTATCCTTTTCTTCTTACTTATCAATTTGTTTTCCATCTATTTTCTAGGTAAAATATTTTATTAACTATAACCCATCAAATGCATTCTTAATCAGCGATAAGTCACTTTCCAAAATTAAAACTGCATCGAAACGGCAGGGTGTATCCTGCGGGATTTTATGTAACAGCATATAGAATTCGGCCGTTCTTGTAATTTTGCGTATTTTATTATAATTGATAGCCTCAGCCGGATATCCTTTCGAGATACCGGAACGGTATTTAACCTCAACAAAACAGAGATAGCCCTCGGATTTTGCAATAAGGTCAATCTCTCCGATTTTGCAGCGGAAGTTCTTCTGAAGTATCTGATAACCATTCTTCATAAGATAATCTGCTGCTTTCTGTTCAAATGTGGTACCTACTGCCCTGTTATTCATGTTTGGTAACCTTGCCTTTAATCCGATCCATTTTATCGACAAATAGAAGCACTTCCGCAACAACATCATATAACTGCGGAGGAATCATATCTCCGATTTCAAGCTTCGATAAGGTTTCAGCTAGCTTTTCATCCTTATGAAGTGGAATATTTGCTTCTTTAGCCTTTTCGATAATTTTATCCGCAAGAAACCCTTTACCGGAAGCTATCACCTTCGGTGCTTCATCCTCCGGATCGTATGAAAGTGCAATCGCCGTCTTAGGCTTTTGGGATGAATTGTTTGGTTGTAATTTATCTCTCTCCTGCTCCATGTTTCAGATCCCTCATTAAACAGTTCAATAGTATAATTTATCAGGTAAAACTCTTAGTTTGTAAGTCATTTTTCTTACATGATAATTATATAAAATTTGTGATTATATAAAATTTATGATTATATAAAATTTATGATTATATAAAAATTGTGATTATATAAAAATTGTGATTATATAAAAATTGTGATTATATAAAAATTGTGATTAAATAAAATTCTTCACAAAGCTTCTTCTGTGAATTGGAGTAAGGCCTAACTCTTGAATAGCTTCAATATGCTTTGCTGAACCATACCCTTTATTGCTTGCAAAATCATATCCGGGAAATATTTTATCATAGGCAACCATCAGGCGGTCCCTGGTTACCTTAGCTACGATACTAGCTGCGGCTATAGAGATACTCTTAGCATCACCCTTGATGATCGGTACCTGTTTCACAGCTACTCCGGGGATGGTAACCGCATCATTTAATAATATATCGGGTTTTACTTTCATATTACTGATAGCTTTACGCATGGCTTCGTAAGTTGCCTGTAAGATATTCATTTCATCAATTTGATCCGGTGGCACGCTGCCAATACCAAAAGCCACAGCTTTTGATATGATCTCATCATAAAGCTCTTCCCGCTTTTTCTCGGATAACTGCTTCGAATCATTGAGATATAGAATATCACAGTCCTTAGGAAGAATAACCGCGCAGGCAATCACGGGTCCGGCAAAGGGTCCCCTGCCAACCTCATCAATGCCACAGATATATGGAAAGTCACTATACTTATTCTCGTATTCCTTCATGACAGCAAGGCGTTCTAATTCCTTCTGCAGGGATAACGTCTTATTCTTATACTGATTGCAAACGGTAATAACTCCACTACGTTCATCCGTACTGTATTTTTCAAGTAAATTAGGAATATCATCTTCCTTTGCTTGCATAAATTCCAGCTTGATTTGAGCTATTTTCTTAGGAGTTGCTTCTTCATTTAATTCCTTGTTCGGCATCGGTATTTCTCCTTGTTCGTACGTATTCCGCTTGATCGTATCCTTATAACAACTTACTCTTCATCTTTGTTAACAGTAATATCAGTTTCTACTGTATTATCAGTTTCCGGTAAAGAATCGGTTTCTGCTGAAGTATCGGTTTCAGCTGAAGTATCGGTTTTAGCTGAAGTATCGGTTTTAGCTGAAGTATCGGTTTCTGCTGAAGTATCGGTTTCTACTGAAGTATCGGTTTTAGCTGTGGATTCATTTTCCGGTGAAGTACCAGTTTTAGCGGTCGTATCTGTTTCCTCTGTATTATCGGTTTCAGCTGTTATCTTGGTTTCTTCCTCTTTTTTGTTTCCAGATTGATTCTTTTTTAAATTATCCTTAAACATGGAAGGAAACTCTAATGTAATATTACCAAGCTTAATACTTCTAAAATCATCAATAACAAATGCTGCAGCACGGTCCACGTCCGGATTACCACCTTTTAGCAGACATCCTCGTTTCATCGCGATTGACTCTAATATTTTATGAGCATCATTCAGATCATTTGCTGCTACTATCTGATCAATACCATAACGGTTAGCCAGAACATCTGGATAATTCTTAACAAGAATTAGAATTAGCTCTAAAGACATCGATGTTGTATCAATAATACTGTCATTAATAGATCCGATTAGTGCTAATCGTAAGCCAACGAACTGATCCTCGAACTTCGGCCATAAGATACCGGGTGTATCTAATAACTCAGTGAATTTATTCAGTCGGATCCATTGCTTACCTTTTGTAACGCCCGGTTTATTCCCGGTCTTGGTAGAGGCTTTTCCTACAAAGCTATTTATAAATGTAGATTTTCCTACATTCGGGATTCCTACTATCATCGCACGTACCGGACGGTATAGGATACCTCTTCTGCGGTCACGTTCAATCTTTGCTTCACAGGCTTTATTAACTATCTCCTGAACATTTTTCACACCTGTTCCACTTTTGGAATTGACTAGGGCTACATAATATCCCAGTTCTTCAAAATAGGCCTTCCAGGCATTATTATAACGCTGGTCAGCCATATCGCTTTTATTTAAAAGGATTACTCTAGACTTATTCTTTGCTAAGAAATCGATATCAGGATTCTTGCTGGAATATGGTATTCTCGCATCTACGAGTTCAATTACCACATCAATCAGCTTCATATCCTCCTGCATCATTTTCTTTGCTTTGGCCATATGGCCTGGGTACCACTGAAAGTGCATACAAACCTCCAAACTATCTATTATTACGGATGAAATGCAATGACGGTACAGAATTTCTGTAAGCATTACATCTCTTGATTATTCTTCAGTATCTTATTCTGTTTCTATATCTTCTTCTGTTTCTATATCTTATTCTGTTTCTATATCTTATTCTGTTTCTATTTCTAATTCTGTTACTATTTCTAATTCTGTTACTATTTCTAATTCTGTAACTCATCTAGTATCTGTAGCTTGTTCTATTTCTGTATCTTATTCAGTAGCTTCCTCTGAATCTTCCTCTGTTTCTTTCACCAGATTTAATTTATTTATAAAGTTAAAGGGCTTCAGACGGATGAAGGCTTCACCTATAATTTCATTTCTGCGGATCATGCCAATACTAGCAAAACGGCTGTCTTCACTATTATTACGATTATCTCCAAGAACGAAATATTCATTCTCTTCCAACGTAATTCCCTCGTCTGCAAGACCATAATTGTCCATTAATTCAACATTCACTATCTCCTCAACAGGTTCCTCATTGATATAGACTATGCCTTCCTGTATTTTGATTTTTTCTCCCGGTAATGCAATAATTCGTTTGATATCATAATAACTATGTTCCTTACCACTCTGTTTAAAAACAATAACATCAAAACGTTTTGGTTCTGCAACACGATAGGAAAATTTATTGATAATCACCTGGTCTTTGTCGACTAAGGTGGTTTCCATGGATACACCAACCATTTCTGTCTTCTCCAGGGCATAATTTATGATAAAATAGGCTAGAAATATTACAGCAGCAAGCTGTGCAGCCCAAATGAATACTTCTATCAGAATTCTCATGACCAGCGGGCGTTTGCTTTCTTTTTCAAAATCAAAACTTATACCCTTATTCATTACTGTCTCCATTTCCCACTCTGCGGCGAGTGATTTTTTTCACACTAACGAAGCATAACTAATTTTATTGTAATAGCTTCATGAAAACTTGCCAATATAATTTTGACAAATGGATTATAATGTTAAAAAAGGGACAATCCATCAAGTATTGTCCCTTCGTTGTACTATCTGATTATTTCTTTAACCTTAGCTTTCTTACCAACTCTTTGACGTAAGTAAAAGAGTTTAGCTCGTCTAGCTTTACCGCGTCTTGTTACTTCGATTCTATCGATGCTAGGACTGTGCAGCGGCCAAGTTTTCTCAACACCTATACCATTGGATGTTTTTCTTACTGTAAAGGTTTCTCTTGCGCCACCGTTCTGTCTCTTAAGTACGGTGCCTTCAAATACCTGTAATCTTTCACGGTTACCTTCTTTTACTTTTGCGTAAACCTGAACCGTGTCGCCTACGTTAAAATCTGTTACTGCAGTTTTTAACTGTTCAGCTTCAATACTCTTAATAATATCGTTCATTTTGTGACCTCCTATCATATTTAGATGTTCTTGACACGAAAAGTTTCACATGCATCAGAGGACCATCCCATCTCACAACAACTTACTTTAACATAAACGTATCGATTATGCAAGTACTTTTTTATACATGATTCATCAAAGTTTGTAAGGTAGATCTTGCTTTCATGCAAGACGAAACAGTATTTATAGTGCAGTACTTATAGCGCGTATTATTAATTGTATTATTGGTAGTATTATTGGTAGTGCTATTGGTAGTAATTACATTGGAGTATTTATTAATATACATCGTAATTTTTCTGGAATATCAGACGGGTCAGAAATTCACCTTCTTTTTCAGTCAGATCTGCTTTATCGAGCAAATCCGGTCTTCTTTCATAGGTTCTGAGTATGGATTGTTCCCGTCTCCAGGCTTCTATATTCGCATGATGTCCGGATAGAAGAACCTCCGGAGCCCTCATACCCATAAAAACTTCCGGTCTGGTATATTGTGGGTATTCTAACAGATTATCCTGCAAGGACTCAAATTCTGCAGAAACCTCATTATTGAGTACACCGGGAACAAGTCTTGAGATTGCATCAATCATAACCATAGCGGGCAACTCACCACCGGTTAGAACATAATCCCCGATGGAGACATTATCTGTCACAATCATTTCCAGAACTCTCTCATCGATCCCTTCATAATGACCGCAAAGGAAGATCAAATCGTCCTCTGAAGCAAATTCCTGAGCCATTCCTTGGTTAAATACACAGCCTTGAGGTGTTACATAGATCACACGGGGTCGATGAAAAGAAGAGGCATCTTCCTTGGACATCTTGATATGATTCACAAGGTAACCATAAGCTTTATATACAGGCTCTGCTTGGATTACCATTCCCGCGCCACCACCATAAGGATAATCATCTACCCGTTTATGCTTGTCATCGCTGAAATCCCTGATATTAACGGTATTTACTGCAATCAGTCCTTTATCCATTGCTCTTCCTGTAATGCTGGTGCCAAGCCCCTGCTGTATCATTTCAGGAAAAAGCGTAAGTACATGAAAATTCATAATATCTGTCAGTGAGTTTACTGATAGTTATCAGCTAACATCACCTGAACTCCTTTCCTTTTTAAAAATTCCTCTTTCGTTATCGAACAAGAATTCATACTACGATAAAGATTATTCGCATCATATCCTGAGCCAGCTTATCATATTTATAATAATCCAGGCATTACATGTACAGTAATTTTCTTGGATTCTACATCAATATCTAAGATACATTCTTTTATGGAAGGCAGTAATAATTCTTTTCCGTTTTCCATCTTTACCACATATACATCATTAGCTCCAGTGGACATAATCTCTACTAAGGAACCAAGCTTATTACCTTCATCAGTAAAAACTTCCGAATCAATAAGATCATAGATAAAGTACTCGTCTTTATTAAGTTTTACGGCATTTTCCCGGGTTATGAGAAGATCCTTGCCGCGATATTTTTCAATATCATTGATGTTATCAATGCCTTTGAATTTAAGTATTACCATTTGCTTAAAGAACTTTACACCTTCTATTTCAAGGGTGACATGCTCTTTACCGGTATCCAGAATCACCTGCTTTAATTCTTTAAAACGGTTTGGATCATCCGTCGTCGGGTATACTTTTACTTCTCCTTTAATTCCATGGGTGGTTGAAATCACACCTACTCTAAGAAAATTGTCCATTTATTAGCCTCCATTCTACCCTAGTCAACGAGTTGACTTTTGGCAGCTCTTTTGCTTCTCATTTATATAATGTATAAGTTTGATATATCAATATCTTTCGATATAATATTCGATTTTATGTAACGTTAATGCTGAAAAAAGAAGCTGTTCTACTATGCCAAAGACATAACAGACAGCTTCCATGATTCTGCATAGGAAAAACTGCAATTGGATCCGCTGTTACTGCAGAATCTCAACTACTACCTTTTTGTCATCCTTTGTTGCGGCTGCTTTTACTACGGTACGAATGGATTTAGCGATACGGCCTTGTTTGCCAATTACTTTTCCCATATCCTCAGAAGCGACTTTTAATTCCACAACAATTGCTTTATCGGTTTCCTTTTCCGTAACTACAACCTGATCGGGATGATCCACGAGTGACTTAGCGATTACTTCGACTAATTCCTTCATTTCATGTACCTCCATTTTTAATAGGTTACATTCCGATTTCTATTACAGGATACCTGCGATTTTGAGAATCTTACCAACAGTATCTGTAGGCTGTGCACCGTTTGCTAACCACTTCTTGGTTGCTTCAGCATCTACATTGAAAACGCTAGGATTTTTAGTAGGATCATAGGTACCGATTTCCTCGATAAATCTACCATCTCTAGGTGTTCTGGAATCAGAAACAATAATTCTATAGAAAGGAGCCTTCTTCTGTCCCATTCTCTTTAATCTAATCTTAACTGCCATTTATTTCACCTCCTTATCATTCGCGACATAAGTAAAGTGTTATGTCGCATAATACTGCTCAGGAAACTTATTTCATGAACATTATTATGCAACATAGCGCGCGTAACGCAAAGTCTAACTTTGCGCGTATAAAGTCTCTAAGTGAGACTACGCGAGTGAACTATGTTCACAGCTTTGCTCATGTCTTAAATCTATAATTTCACGAGTTTTCTCGCGGAACTATTCACTTAAAATCCAAACGGCATCTTAAACTTTCCACCGCCATGTTTACCGCCCTTGCCCATCATGCCGGACATTTGTTTCATCATCTTCTTGGACTGTTCAAACTGTTTCACCAGGGAATTAACTTCACTGATATCTACCCCTGCACCTGCTGCAATTCTTTTCTTACGGGAAGGATTTAAGATGTCAGGATTGGAGCGTTCTTTCTTTGTCATCGAGTATATGATTGCTTCTGTTGAAGAGAGCGCATTATCATCAATCTCAACACCTTTCAGCTGTTTGCCCATTCCCGGCATCATACTGAGGATGTCTGCGAGACCACCCATTTTTTTAACCTGCTGCATCTGATCAAGAAAGTCATTGAAATCAAACTCCGCCTTTTTAAGCTTACGTTCCATTTCCTTTGCTTTATTTTCATCAAAATCAGCCTGGGCTTTATCAATTAGAGTAAGAATATCACCCATACCAAGAATTCGGGAGGCCATTCTGTCCGGATAAAACTGTTCCAGATCGGAAAGCTTCTCACCCATACCTACATATAAAATCGGTTTGCCGGTTACTGCTCTAATGGATAAGGCAGCACCACCTCTGGTGTCACCATCTAACTTGGTAAGAATAACACCATCTATGGTAAGCTTCTCATTGAACATCTCAGATACATTAACCGCATCCTGACCGGTCATTGCATCAACAACCAAAACGGTCTGATGTACATGAATATTGTCCTTAATCTCCTGAAGTTCTTCCATCATTGCTTCATCGATATGAAGTCGACCTGCTGTATCGAGTATCACTACGTTATAACTATTCTTCGCAGCATGTTCCATGGCAGCCTTCGCAATATTCAGAGGCTTATGCTTATCACCCATGGAAAATACGCTTACTCCCTGTTTATCTCCGTTGATTTGCAACTGGTCAATTGCTGCCGGACGATAAATATCACAGGCAACCAAAAGAGGCTTTCTTCCTTTCGATTTCAGCTTTCCGGCAAGCTTTGCAACAGTCGTTGTCTTACCGGCACCCTGAAGACCACACATCATAAGAACCGTGATTTCATTGGAAGGTCGGAGCGCAAGTTCAACTGTCTCATCGCCTAACAGCTTAACCATCTCTTCGTTTACTATTTTAATAACCATCTGCCCAGGCGTTAAACTGTTAAGTACATCCTGCCCAACAGAACGCTCCTGAACCGTATTGATAAAATTCTTAACCACCTTAAAGTTAACATCAGCTTCCAATAAAGCCATCTTAACTTCTTTTAGTGCGGTTTTTACATCAGCCTCGGAAAGTCTTCCTTTTCCTTTTAAGCTTTTGAATATATTCTGCAATTTATCTGATAAATTTTCAAATGCCATGAATTACAGCTCCTTTAAAATATCTTCTGCTAGTGTTGATATATCCTCAATTTGTGCCAAATCACCTGTGTCTGTTGATGTCGCAACTATTATCTTAATTGCCTCGACCTTATCTTTTATTGTTTGGAATTTATGCATCAGTGCTAATTTATTTTCATATTCCTTTAATTCCATGGTACAGCGCTTAACGATATCATAAACACCTTGTCTGCTGATGCCCTGTTCTATGGCAATTTCACTAAGTGAAAGATCATTTAATACGTAATCTTCAAAAATCTGCTTTTTATGATCGCTTAATAATTCACCGTAAAAGTCGTATAAAATGGATTGTAGTACAATTTCCTCCAATTTATCAATCTGTGTTTCGTTCTGCTTCATAAAAAATCTCCACCTGTAAAGGAATTTTCTTTACAGGTGGTAGTATATCGAATTAGCTTGCTTTTGTCAAGCCTTTTATCTGAATTAAATTAAGTTCTAGTTACATAGAAAGCTACCGATAAATCAGGATTTAACGTGATTAGCGAAGCATCTTCATTTTTCATCCTTACTTAATAATTCTATGAGCACATTATATTCCTTCGTAAGCTCCTGCAGCTTTTTATGCAGAAATACATAATCATAATGTTTCAGATCCTCTATGATGGAATTACTATGTAACATTAAGTTTGTAAATCCAAGATTAGATGCTACCCCTTTTAACGTATGAATATAAACACCAGCCATATTCATATCATTCGCTTCCATCGCTTTTAGAAATAATCCATAATTCGTATCCTCTAAAAACTTTCTGCATATGGAAAGATAGATGCTTTCACTTCCCCCAAGACGGGTTATCATACCTTCAACATCAACACCGAATTTCTTTAATTCTATTGTAAGCTTATCCATCATTCTCCTTTTTCCCTGGTTTCTAACACCCTGTTAATAATCTCATAAAACTTATTGAGTTCAAAAGGCTTTGTCATGTGATAATCCATCCCACAGGCTAAGCTTCTGCTATGTTCAGCAAAATTATCAGCTGTCATCGTTATGATGAAAACCTTATTTGCATCAGGGTGTGATGAGTTTCGGATGGCCTTTGTTGTTTCGTAACCATCCATGCCCGGCATGATCAAATCCATAAGAATGATATCATAATATCCCTCGGTGGAACACTCAAAGAGCCTGATTGCTTCATAACCATCAGAAGCAACATCAGTTTTAACTTTTATATTTTTCAAAATTTCACACACGATCTTCTGATTAATCTCATTGTCTTCTACTACTAATATGCGTTTATTGCTATAATTATAGTCCCAATCAGATTGTTTCTCAATAACCGTATCAGATTCAGATAGAATAGGATTTATCTGGTATGATATATCAATTGTTATCTTCGTTCCTTCGTTTGGTTTACTGTCAACATGAATACTGCCTCCCAGTAAGCTCAAAAGTGAATGGGTAATTGACATCCCCAAACCGGTACCTCCGTACATTTGTGGTATGGAAATATCCTCTTGTTCATACGGGTCAAAAAGATGCTCCATGAATTCCTTACTCATACCCTTACCTGTATCGGTGATAATAAAGCGGAAAGTTGCTTTCTTATCTGATCTTTCCGTTTCAGTCACCTCAAAATGTATTTTCCCACCGAAAGGAGTGAATTTCAGAGAATTAGACATGCAATTAATAAGTATCTGTAAGGTTCGCATTTCATCGCCGATTAAGTTATTATCTATAAAACTACCAAAATCATAGGAAAATACTTGGTGATTTAATTCAGCCTGCATCTTTGCTATGTCAGAAAACTTGGTAACTAACTCATTAATCCGAAAAGGCACCTGTACTAAAGTTAATTTATCATGATCTTTTTTTGAGGAGTCCAGAATATTATTTATCATTGTTAGCAACCGGTTAGATGAGACATTTATTTGTTCCAGACAATGTTCTACTTTGCCTTGATCACACAGGGAACCCGATGCAATATTTGCCATACCAATAATCTGATTTATTGGTGTTTTTAATTCGTGACTGATGTGAGAAAGAAATTCTTTTTTTGCTTCGTTAGCTTCTTTCAGCTTATCCATAGCTTCATCAAGTGCTTTCTTTGCTTCCCTTTCCAGCGTAACATCCGTAATACAGGCAACAAACCGATACAGTCGGTGCTGGTTAAACACTGGATATAACCTGATATTAATATGTTTTGATCTCTCTGTCGATGGATGGATATATCCAAATTCCACCTCTACGATTTCAGAAATTGTTGGAGAAGATATTATATTTATAATTTTATTTCTGGCATCATCAGGAACATGCTCTAATAAATCTAAGTAATTATTTATCAGTTTTTCATTACTTACACCAAGCGATTTTTCAAAGTTTGGTGATATGTATTCGTATTCCATGTTAATAACATTAAATATGATAAAAACATTATCAACATTGGAGCCGAGTACATGAAACAACTCTTTCTGGTAACAAAGATTCTGACTCATCTTTAATGTTCTTTTATCTAAATAAACGGACATTATCAATATACAGATACACATAAAAATAACTGTTATCGATACTGTAGTTACAATTAGCTCCCCTTGTTGTGATCCAATTAATAAAGAAAATTTATCCAATGTACTTCCTCGATTCTGATCGTTCAATAATTTATATAAATAATTATGAACCAATTATAACGAACTAAAAATATAGTGTCAATTAATATCTAATATTCATTAATAAAATTGAATTATTTTCGTTATTATTTCATAGGTCGAACTTTCTATAAGAAAAAGCACTAAAAGTATAATCTAATATACTTTTAGTGCCAAATTGTGCAGTTAATATCTTACATTTAAGCTTAAATCTTATATATGTTTATACCGGATATGCTTTATTGGCCTTGTCAGCTGCAGTAACATCTACCCCAGTCTGTTGAGCCTGACGGTATTTGAAGTAATCAATTGCTACTTGAGGAAATAATGCATAAGATAAAACATCTTCATCCTGCTGTTTCCACTGTGCAATCTCAGCTTCAATTTTATGAAGCTCAGGCTCGATTAAATCAGCCGGACGGCAGGTAATCGGTTCCTTGTCTCCGATAACCTTCTTCTGAACTTCCTTGTCAAAAGGTTTCACAGTCTGGCCATATTCACCTGCTAATAAAGCTTTCGTTTCCTTGGTAACCATCTTGTAACGTTCTCCTGCGATTACGTTAAGTACAGCTTGTGTACCAACAATTTGGCTAGAGGGAGTTACAAGTGGCGGTTCACCGAAGTCTTTACGTACCCTCGGAACTTCATTCAAAACTTCATAATATTTATCTTCCTGGTTGCTCTCTTTTAATTGGGATACTAGATTGGATAACATACCACCGGGTACCTGGTAAAGAAGTGTCTTAATATCAACACCCATAACCTTTGGATTAAGTAAACCTGTGTCCAGTGCCTTGTCACGGAGCGGACGGAAATAGTCAGCGATTTCAGCCAGTAAATTCTGATCAAACCCTGTATCGTAAGGAGTTCCTTTAAAGGTTTCAACCATAACTTCTGTTGCCGGCTGACTGGTTCCCATAGCAAAGGGTGACATAGCAGTATCAATGATGTCACAACCTGCTTCTACTGCCTTCAGATAGGTCATACCACCAACACCGCTGGTATAATGAGTATGAAGGTCGATCGGAATGCTGACTGCGGACTTTAATGCACCTACAAGAGATGTAGCTTCATAAGGAACTAAAAGTCCCGCCATATCCTTGATACATATGGAGGATGCACCGATTTCTTCGATCTTCTTAGCCATAGTAACATAATATTCTGTTGTGTACGCATCTCCTAGGGTATAAGCAATTGCAATCTGCGCATGGCCTTTTTCTTTATTGGTAGCTTTTACCGTACACTCAAGGTTACGCATATCATTCAGTGCATCGAAGATACGTATGATATCGATACCGTTAGAAATTGATTTCTGAACAAAATACGATACAACATCATCTGCATAATGACGATATCCAAGAATGTTCTGACCACGGAATAACATCTGTAATTTTGTATTCTTAAAGCCTTTTCTGATTTTTCTGAGTCTTTCCCAAGGATCTTCTTTTAGGAAACGTAAGGATGCATCAAACGTTGCACCACCCCAGCATTCCACTGCATGATAGCCTACTTTATCCATGGTCTCAAGAATTGGAAGCATCTCTTCCGTAGTCATTCTTGTTGCAATCAGGGATTGGTGGGCATCACGTAATATAGTTTCGGTTATTTTAACCGGTCTTTTTACTTGTTCTGCCATAACTCTACCTCCTGTGAAATGTGACTACTCTGTCACTAATTTAATGTAGCAAGTAAAGTACCTGCTTCAACGGTCTGTCCAGCAGTAACATTAATGCTTGCAACAGTACCAGCCTGAGGTGCTACGATTTCGTTTTCCATCTTCATTGCTTCTAAAACTAAGATGACATCGCCTTTTTTCACGGTTTGGCCTACAGTAGCTTTCACGGATACTATCTTACCAGGCATAGGGGAGCTAACCTTAACACTTCCTGCACTTCCTGCTGCAGGTGCTGCGGCCGGCTTCTCAGGAGCGGGTGCTACAGGTGCTGCAACTGCTTTCAGTGCAGGTGCTGCGGGAGCTACAGGAGCAGCTGCAGACGCTGCTGCAGTAGCTGCGGTGCCTTCTTCAACTGATACATTATAAGTATTTCCATTTACTGTAATTGTATAATATTTCATCTTGAAATCCTCCTTGTTCATTAACACCTTGAGGTGCCATATTATTTGCGCGTAGGCAAAGGTGTGTAAAGTAAACATAATGATTTGTTCACTAATGCAAACTTTTAAAACTACTTTATCTTATGCGTTTATTAATCTCTTACTATTTGCTTTTCTAATAGAGCGGACAACGAATCCGTCAGCCGGAATAGCATCTCCCATAGAGGCATAGATTGCAGCTGTAATAACAGCTACCAGTTCATAGTCATTTACTAATTCCTCTTCTTCCTGTTGAACAATCTTTTCGAAGACAGTATTTGACGTAATGCTTTCTAACGGCTTACCTGAAGTATCCTTCAGGTTAGGTTTAATATTTACAAAATAGGTTATAACCATGATTAAGATTAAAACTGCTAAAGCCACTACTACACCAAACAATGTTTCTAATGTGATATATTCACTGAATTCTCCTGAGAGAACCATTGTCTGGCTGATTAAAAAACCACCCATATTCTCACCTCATTTATTTGGTACCATGCTTTTTAGCAGGTCGGGTCTCTCTCTTTGTGAATAACATCTCGAAGGAATAAATTACATGTTTACGAACTGTTTCAGGTTCGATAATGCTGTCAACATAGCCACGTTTTGCTGCAGCTTCAGCACTAGACTGTAAAGCAGCATATTCTGATGCTTTTTCTTTCTGTACACTTAAGTCTGCACCATCATACATAATCTGGGCTGCAAGCTCTGCATCCATCATACCGATCTGGGCACTTGGAAGTGCAAATACTAAATCTGCACCGATATGTTTCGAATTCATTGTAATATAAGCGGAACCGAACGCTTTACCGATAACTACATTAACCTTTGGCACGGTTGCATTAGCAAATGCATAGGTTAATTTAGCAGAAGCAATTGCAATGCTCTTTTCCTCTTCTACCGTTGCCTTAAAGCCGTTTACATTAGTAAGCGTTAAAACCGGAATATTAAAAGCATCACAGATGTTCACAAAACTTTCCGCCTTATAACAGCCGGCAGTGGTTAAGGAACCATCAAATTTAGCTGATACCTTACCAGCATCATCCGTAACCTCTGTGCGGTTTGCAACAGCTCCTACGGTTACTCCGTTTAAACGGATAAAACCTGTTACTATTTCTCTTGCATAATCCGGTTTAATTTCTAAGAAATAATTATTGTCTGAAATATCAATCAAAGCTTTTTTTGAATCATTTACTTCTGATGCCAGCATTGGAAGCAAGCGGTTTAAATCATCAGTGCATTCATCAAAAGAAGCATCATCTTCATTATTAGAAGGTAATATATTGATTAAATTACGAATCTGGTTAAGTACATCAACTTCTGTCTCACCAACATAATCAATAGCTCCTGCTTTTGCCTGATATGCAGCCTGCGCTGTATCACATTTTTCTTTGCTGTTACCCATTAATGCATTGGGGGAATTCACGAATAATCTCGCACGTTTTCCCTCCATAAATGAAAAGTCACTTAAAGAAGCCATAACTGCTAACCCTCCGCCACAATTTCCAAAGATAGCGGTAATCTGAGGGATTACTCCGGAAGCCATGGTCTGCTTCAGGTAGATCTCTCCAAAGCCGTGTAAGGCGTCGGTTGCTTCCTGTAATCTTAAACCGGTCGAATCAATCAAACCGATCACAGGTGCACCTACTTTAAGTGCCATATCATAGATAGATGATATTTTTTTAGCGTGCATCTCACCGATTGAACCGCCTAAAGATGATGCATCCTGACTATATACATAAACAGGATTACCTTCAATAACACCATAACCGGTAATAACGCCGTCAGCAGGTGCTTCTTTCTGCTGAAGATTAAAGTCCGTACTTCTTCTTGTAACGAAAGCGCCGACTTCAACAAAACTATTGTCGTCAAGCAAAGAAGTAATTCTTTCTCTTGCTGACAGTTGTGCTGTACTGCCCATTTTCAGCCCTCCATTTTTTCTATTGTTAAATATAAATCAATTCTCTGCCGATTTTAATTGTATTATATTTGCCTTAAAAAGGCAAGGATAAAATATTTAATTATGGTATATATTGGCACAATCAATCCGTATTTTAATGAATTTCAAGACATATTTACTATAAATCAAATTAATATAAAATTTGTTTGATTTTACTAATCTCAAATCCTTTTCTGTAGAGAGAAGCTATCAGCTTTTGCTTTGCATCATAATCAAGCTCCTCCGGACATTTTGTCTTTTTAGCGATTGCTTTTCTGATGGCGAACAGTTCGGCGTCTTCCTCTTCCGGCTCCCTGGAATATTCCTCTCTTAATACCTGATCAATAACCTGACTGTTAACCCCTTTTTGAATTAATTCGTTCTTGATTACCATTTTACTTTTCTTATTCATTCTCGCCCTTGTATATGTTGCGGCAAGCCTTTCATCATTCAGGTAGCCATATCCGTTCACATATGTGATTGCTTTATTAATGATTTCATCCGAGTAATCAGCATCTGCAAGCTTACGACGAAGTTCATTCTCTGTACGGTCCGTGAATTTTAAGATAGACAGTGCTTTTTCCTTGGCATGACGACAGACAGTATCAATCATAATCTTTTCATAAAGTGCATTGGAAAGCTCCAAATCTGATTCCAGCCGGTACTCATCAACTTCTTTTCGATATAGCCAAAATGCATATTCTTCATCAATAAATACCTTGATTTTTGATTTCTCTGACTCTTCCAACTTCGTAATAATCATAAAATCACTCCTTTCTATGAATAAAAAAGCTGCCTGAGAGGAATATGGCGATATGGTACTTAACTAAAGTACCAGTATCTTATATTCCTTCCAGAACAGCTATAAAATCTAATCAATACTAATTCAGTCATAAGCATAATAAATTACTGAAAATTACGGATAATTCAACCGTTAACCGCATCTATCCGTAATAAGAATTACTGCTCTAATACTTCTGTATAATTCTTAGGCTGGCTCAGAAGGAATTTGCTTCTAACCTTGGTTTCAATCTCAGCAAAAATCTCCGGATTGTCCATCAGGAACTGCTTCGAATTTTCACGGCCTTGGCCAATCTTAGAATCATTATAAGCATACCAGGCACCACTCTTAACGACGATTCCGGCATCAGCTGCAAGATCAAGTACATCGCCTTCTTTGGAAATACCCCTACCGAACATGATATCAAATTCAGCTTCTTTAAACGGAGGAGCTATCTTATTCTTTACTACCTTGATACGTGTTCTGTTACCTACAACATCTCCACCTTGTTTCAGGGATTCAATTCTTCTGACATCAAGCCGAATGGATGCATAGAACTTAAGGGCACGTCCACCTGTTGTTGTCTCCGGACTGCCAAACATAACTCCAACCTTCTCACGTAACTGATTAATGAACACAACGATACAGTTGGATTTGCTGATAACAGCCGTTAATTTACGGAGAGCTTGTGACATAAGTCTTGCTTGAAGACCGACATGGGAATCACCCATCTCACCATCAATTTCTGCTTTTGGAACGAGTGCCGCAACAGAGTCGATAATTACAATATCAACTGCACCGGAACGAACCATGGTCTCAGTAATCTCCAGAGCCTGTTCTCCATTATCCGGCTGAGAAATATATAAATTATCAATGTCTACACCAATATTCTTCGCATAGACAGGATCTAAAGCATGTTCTGCATCGATGAATCCTGCAATTCCGCCTCTCTTTTGCACTTCAGCTACCATATGTAAGGCAACCGTAGTCTTACCACTGGACTCGGGACCATAGACTTCAACAATTCTTCCCTTCGGAACTCCACCAAGACCAAGTGCTACATCTAAACTGATAGAACCGGTGGGAACCGTCTCAATACTCATATTAGCATTCGTGTCACCCAACTTCATGATTGAGCCTTTACCATATTGTTTTTCAATCTGCGCCAAAGCAGATTCCAATGCTCTGATTTTATCATCCTTTGCCATATCTGTTCTCCTCTTTTATGAAGGTATTACCTTCAAAATACGAACTAATGTTCTTGTAACCATATTAACTTATTATAGAAATAATGTCAATACGAAAAACAAACTCTTTCACAACAAATTCATCATACGTTACTATCCCGACATCCTATGTCCCAAACAAAAAAATAATATATTTTAATCGGAAAATATATTATAGCTTTCTAAAAAGTCAAGTTCGTCTTCTACACCTGTTAATTAAGTGAAAGGAATCGTAAAGATATCATTAGACCGATGCGCCATGTGTAGGATAGATATTTACATAATATAACAGAATATAAAGATATTCGTATTATAGCAATATCTTTATATTCTGTAAATAGTTAGCCCTCACGTTATTTTCACGAAATTTTAGAGGATTTCTGTATATAAGTACTATTCTATTCTTTATCTACTTCCGACCAATATCATCTATTAAACATACCTAATCAGCCTTAAGATAGATTTCCATCATCTCTGATGATATATTTTAGTACAGCTTACTCGGTGTGCAGTTCTTCGGGTTATAGCCATGGTCGATAAGAGCTTGTACAATCTCCTGTTTGTGTTCATGCCCGAAGGTTTCCATGGTAATTGTGAGTTCAACTGCCGCGTTACGGTTAATGCTGACAAACTGGTTGTGGTCCAAACGGATTACATTTCCCTGTGCCTTTGCGATGATAGATGCAACATTCACAAGCTCGCCGGGTCTATCCGGTAAAAGAACGGATATGGTAAATACTCGTCCTCTCTGGATTAAACCGTGCTGTACCACGGAGGATACCGTGATGATATCCATATTACCGCCACTTAAGATAGATACCACTTTCTTATCCTTGCAATTTAAGTGTTTTAAAGCAGCTACTGTCAGAAGGCCGGAATTTTCAACAACCATTTTATGGTTTTCAATGATATCAAGAAAGTTAACAATTAATTCGGTATCCTCGACAGTAATAATATCATCTACATATTTTTGTATGTAAGGGTATATAACATCACCTGGTGTCTTTACGGCAGTACCGTCTGCTATTGTATCAACATGAGGAAGGGTTACAACGTGACCGGCTTTTAATGATTCCTTCATACAAGCTGCTCCAGCTGGTTCAACACCGATTACCTTCACATTAGGATTAAGCATTTTTGCTAAGGTAGCAACACCGGCAAGTAAACCGCCTCCACCGACGGGAGCAAGGATAATATCAACTGTAGGCAGTTCCTTGAAGATTTCCATGGCAATGGTACCCTGACCTATCGCCACCGTCTCGTCATTGAAAGGATGAATAAAAGTATATCCGTTTTCTTCGGCAAGCTGAAAGGCATATTGACAAGCCTCATCATATACATTACCATACAGAATTACCTCTGCACCATAGCTCTTGGTTCTGTTAACCTTAATCAACGGAGTCGTTGAAGGCATAACAATGGTTGCTTTCGCATGGTAGAGCTTCGCTGCATAGGCAACTCCCTGTGCATGGTTACCGGCAGATGCTGTAATCAGACCTCGGTCTCTTTCATCTTTGGTTAAAGTAATGATTTTGTAATAAGCGCCTCGCACCTTATAAGATCCAGTAAACTGCATATTCTCAGGTTTCAGGTAAACTTTGTTGCCGGTCTGTTCTGTAAAATAACCGCTATAAACCAGATCCGTACGAAGTATAACCTTTTTGACCGCTTCCGTAGCTTCTTCAAACTTATCCAGTGTCATCATGATATTACCTTCTTTCCACGTACAAAGCGCTCCATTGGTGCTTCAGGCACGTAATAATATATTTATTATTAAGTAAATAATGCATTGATAAAGTCCTCTGCGTTGAATTTCTGCAGATCATCAATTTTCTCACCAATACCGATATACTTCACCGGAATACCAAGCTCTGATTGAATTGCAATTGCAATTCCACCTTTTGCTGTACCATCAAGTTTCGTCAGTACAATGCCTGTGATATCGGCTACTTCATTAAATTCCTTCGCCTGAGCGAGGGCATTCTGTCCGGTTGTACCATCTAATACTACAAGGGTCTCACGGTATGCTTCCGGATACTCACGCTCGATAACTCGGTCAATCTTTTTTAGCTCCTCCATAAGATTTTTCTTATTATGGAGGCGTCCTGCGGTATCACACAGCAGGATATCTACATTTCTGGCTTTAGCTGCTGTCACTGCATCATAGATAACGGCTGCAGGATCAGAGCCCTCCTTCTGGGCAATGATGTCAACATTAGCCCTGTGAGCCCATTCCGTTAACTGCTCTATGGCTGCTGCACGGAAGGTATCCGCTGCGGCTACCATAACCTTCTTACCGTTATCTTTCATTTGACCGGCAAGTTTTCCAACAGAAGTGGTTTTTCCTACTCCATTTACACCGATTAAAAGAACAACGGACTTCTGATTTTCAAAATCATAAGCAGTTTCTTTCAGCTGCATCTGTTCTTTCATACTGTTAATTAGCAATTGTCTGCATTCACCGGGATCCTTAATCTTATTCTCTTTGACCTTTGCCCTTAGATTCTCTATGATTGCCATTGTTGTATTAATTCCTAAGTCAGCCATGATGAGAATCTCCTCAAGTTCCTCATAAAAATCATCATCAATGCTGGAGAATCCACTAAAAATTGCATCAAAACCGTGTGCAATACTGTTTCTCGTCTTCGTCAGACCCTGAACCAATCTTCCGAAAAAACCTGTTTTGTTATCTCCCATAAAAATTCTCCATTCTGCCGAAACACCGCGAATTCAGGTGTAAAATTATTAACGTTTTACCATAAACTCAGAATAATTACAAGTAAAAAAAATAATTTCTCAGGTTTATTCTCAATTAAGCTTACGGATAAAATAATTTATTTCTCAAGTTCATTCTCAATTAAGCTTACGGATAAAATAATTTATTTCTCAAGTTCATTCTCAATTAAACTTACGGATACTAATGTGGATACACCCTTTTCCTGCATTGTAATACCATATAGAATATCTGCTGCAGCCATCGTACCTCTACGGTGGGTAATGATAATAAACTGGGTGTCCTTCGTCAGCTTATGAAGATATTTTGCAAAGCGCTTAACATTAGAATCATCCAAGGCAGCCTCAATCTCGTCAAGTAGACAGAAGGGTGATGGCTTCAGATTCTGGATTGCAAATAATAGTGATATTGCTGTCAGTGCCTTCTCACCACCGGATAGCTGCATCATGTTCTGGAGCTTCTTACCCGGAGGCTGTGCATTGATTCGGATCCCTGCTTCCAGGATATCTTCGTTCTCTGTAAGCTCAAGATCTGCTTTACCACCGCCAAACAGCTCTTTAAATACAACATCAAATTGTTCGTTAATCGCTTTGAATTTCTCTACAAACTGAATTCTCATCTCTGCATCTAATTCGCTGATGATCTGCATCAAAGCTTCCTCGGCTTTCATCAAATCATCTCTTTGTCCGGATAAGAATTCAAAACGCTCTGAAAGATTCTTATAATCCTCAATTGCATTCACATTGACATCACCAAGTTCTTTCACCTTGGTTTTAATCTCTGCTATGGATTTTTTAGCCTGCGTCAGGCTGATTTCATTATCAATCGGGTATTCTAATGCACTGGTATAGGTGAGCTCATATTCTTCCCACATATAATTCATCTGCACTTCGGACTGTTCATTCAACTTTTCTTTCTGTCCATTTAACCGATAAATCTCCTTGTCCAGTTCATTCATTAGGTTAGCAAGCTCTTCTCTTTTTGCAAAGAAGTTCTTATGAATGCTTGTGATATGCTCTTTTTCAGATATTCTTTCCCTAATCTGCTTTTCTAATTCAGTGATGACATTCTGATAATCTCTTATCAGTACTTCCATCTCTTCTATTGTCTTCTGTTTTTCCTCAACAATCAGAGAAGCCTTTAAGATATCTGCTTTCAGGGTAGACTCTTCCTCATAAAGCTTTTCAATCTCCCTTTTGACACGTTTTACATTTTCCATAAGGAATTGATTGTTCTGTTCATAAACTGATAGCTCCAGCTTCAGCCCTGCAGACTTTTCATTTGCTTCCTGTTCTTTGCTTCTTTCTTGCTCTAATTGTTTATTAAGCTGATCTATTCTTATTTCTTTCTCTTTATTCAATTGGGTATTCTGAGAAAGGGACTCGTTTAACTTCGCCAGATTATCCTTAAGATCCTTGGCCTGGAGATCTATCTCCTGTAATTCTCTCACGTAGTCCTGATAGATTACTTCTGCTTCGTTCTTCTTAGTAAGCTCACGGTCCAAATTCATCTTAGCGGTGTTCTGCTCAAGGAATTTCTCCTGCATCTGTATCTTAATACTCTCCAGATTCTGACGGAGTCTCGTTCTTGCTTCTCTTGTTTCTTCCTTTTTACTAAGAAGCTCTGTTGTCTTCTTCTCTAAGTATGTAACTTGTTCCTCTATCTTCTCAATCTCACGTCTCCTACCAAGAAGATTACTTGAATTCTTATAAGCACCACCGGAAATTGCTCCACCAGGTGTCAGCAATTCACCTTCCAGTGTTACGATACGCAGGCTGTAATTATATTTTTTAGAAAGTACTGTTGCATGATCGATATCATCAACAACAATAATTCGACCAAGCAGAAAATCGATTAAGCCATCGAATTTCCTATCCCTCTCAACCAGATTACTGGCAATACCAAGTACTCCGTTTTCCTTCAGAATTTTATCATTTGCCATACGGTCACCGGAAATGTTGGTTAGAGGTAAAAAGGTTGCTCTACCGAACTTATTCTGTTTTAAATAAGAGATTAAACTCTTTGCTGTAGCTTCCTCTTCTGTTACGATGTTCTGAATTGTTGATCCTAAGGCTGTTTCGATGGCTGTTTCATAAGCCTTCTCAACCTTAATGATATCAGCCACAACGCCGATGATACCAGGCATCTGAGGTTTTCGTTCCATTACTTTCTTAATGCTGACGCCATAGCCTTCATAACGCTCCGTCAGATTCATCAAGGACTCCAGACGGGATTTTTCACTCAGATACCTCGCTTGTACTTCATTATATTCGGCACTGATACTGTCAATGACTGTCTGGGTATCTGTGATAGCCTGATCCAATTTATTGCTTTCCTGGGTCATTGTAACCAGTATTTCAGATACGTTCTTCAGATTATTCTGGCTTACTACAATCTTTTTTTCATAAATGCTTTCTTCACTCTTATTCTTTATGATACGCTGATTTAAATCAGCCTTACGGATGTTATTCTGTTCCAGCATCGTCTCATAACGCTGCATATTACTTTTAATTCCGGAATTAATGTTCAGATGCTCAAAAATATTATTATTACATTCTTCAATTTCCTTCGAAAAGCGCTGGATGTTTTCCTTGATCTTACTTAACTGGCTAAGCGACTCCGTCAATAAATCATCCATACCTGCTATCTTCTCATCAATGGCTGCTTTATCAGCAAGGTATGCGTGCTCTTCCTCTTTCTTCACTCCAATGTCGTTTTCACTGTTATTGATTCGGTTTTTAATATATTCATCATTTTGCATTACGGAGCTGATCTGTTCTTTGAGAAGCTTAATTTCACCTTCCGCTTTCTCGGTATTTAATTTCAGATCATTAAATCTATTCCTGTCTTCTTCAATTACCTTATCACAGTCCTCTAATTGCTGCTCCAGACGGACATATTCCTCTTTGGTATTCTCGTAATCTGATTTGGCTTTATCATAGTCTGAGGTGGCGATATTCAGCTTCTCATCCAGCTGCCCCTTTGCTACATGAATCTTCTCATATTCCTTTAAGAATTGGTTAATATCAAGACTTTTCAATTCTTCCTTGAGTTTCAAATAGACTTTAGCAACCGAAGCCTGCTTCTCCAACGGAGATAATTGTTTTCCAATTTCATTAATAATATCCGAGATACGGGAAAGGTTTAATTTTTCTTCTTCCAAATTCTTCTCGGCAGCATATTTTCTTCGCTTAAATTTTACGATACCCGCTGCTTCATCAAATAACTCACGTCGGTCCTCAGGTTTTCCACTGAGGATCTTATCAATCTGCCCTTGTCCAATGATGGAGTAACCTTCCTTACCGATACCGGTATCCATAAACATTTCATGTACATCTTTCAAACGGCAGGGTGAACCATTGATCAGATATTCACTTTCACCGGAACGGTATACTCTTCTGGCAATGGTTACTTCATCAAATTCAATCGGTAACTTATGATCAGAATTATCCATGGTTAGTGATACAAAGGCATAACCTAAGGGCTTCCGTGTCTGCGTTCCGGAGAAAATAACATCCTCCATTCTCGCACCACGAAGCTGCTTTGCGCTCTGTTCACCAAGAACCCAGCGTACCGCATCAGCAACATTACTTTTGCCGCTGCCATTGGGTCCTACGATACCTGTGATTCCATCATGAAATTCCAGCACTATTTTATTTGCAAAGGATTTAAAACCGTGAACCTCAATACTTTTTAAATACATTCATAGTCTCCCATACGTTTTATTTAGCTTTCGTTCTGTTTTAATTTCCGAATTGCCTGATTCGCAGCTTCTTGCTCTGCTGCTTTCTTGGTGCGTCCGGTTCCGAAGCCGATCTCCTCATTACCGATGCATACTGCAATCGTAAAGGTTTTATTATGATCCGGACCTTCCTCAGAAATTAATTTGTAGCGTAATTTTTGTTTATTGTTATCATTTTGGATGATTTCCTGTAAGATAGTCTTGCTATCGAAAAAGAGATCTTTACCCTTCAGGTCTTCTAGAATAAAGCCTTTGATAAACTCTTTTGCATTAGTAAAACCACCGTCTAAATAAATGCCTCCAATCACGGCTTCCAGCGCATCTGATAAAATGGAGTCCCGTTCCCTTCCTCCGGAGATATCCTCTCCTTTTCCAAGTAATAAATACTGTCCTATATCCAAATCCCTGGCACAAGAAGATAAGGTCTGCTCGCAAACAATACTGGCACGGAGTTTTGTTAAATCTCCCTCTGATAGATTCGCATATTCCTTATACACATATTCGCTTGTAACCAGCTCGAGTACAGCATCCCCAAGAAATTCGAGCCTTTCATTATTCATCTCTTTATCGAGCCGCATCTCATTTGCATAGGAACTATGTGTTAGTGCATGCAGTAAAACCGTCGTATCAGAAAAAAAATAACGAATCTTGCTCTCCAGCATCGACAATTTCTCATCCGTCTTCTTACGTACCTTCATATCCCTTGTTGAAACCTCCTTCGATTCTAATAAATTTGTTACAATCATATTGTATATGAAAAGCCCATAAATAAGGAAAACCTTATTCATCGGGCTTCTTCATAACAATCATAAATCTTTTTTTGCAACTATTAATTCAATGCATTTTTAATCTGATCAACTGCGTCAGAAACTGTAATGATGTTCTCTGCATCTTCATTCGCTATTTCGATATCGAACTCTTCCTCAATTCCCATTATAATCTGGAAGACATCCAATGAATCTGCTCCTAAATCGTCTACAAAAGTGGTTTCCATTGTGATTTCATCTTCATCCACATTTAATACTTCGCTGATAATTTTCTGTAATTTTTCAAATTCCATGATAATTTACCCCTTCTTTATATTATTTGATCAGTGTTTAAATTTTTCTTTATTTTATCATTAATATGCTGTTCCATAAAGGTTACACATTGCAGTATGGAGTTACGGATTTCTGTACTCTTCGCATTGCCATGTGTTTTTACTACGAGGCCATTTAAGCCAAGTAACGGTGCACCACCATATTTGGATGCATCAAAATCCTTCAGTGTTTCCTTCAAAGCAGACTTACATAATAATGCTCCGATTTTACTCTTCGTTGTACTCATGAGACCTGTCTTAATTTTCTTCACTAATGCGGTACCTAATCCCTCATACAACTTAAGGATTACATTTCCAACAAAGGCTTCACATACGATTACATCTGCTCCACCATTCGGTATCTCTCTTGCCTCAATGCTTCCGATAAAATTGATATCATTGCAGTTCTTTAATAGCGGGAAGGTTTCTTTCACAAGAAGGTTTCCTTTTTCCTCTTCAGCACCGATGTTAACGATAGCAACTCTCGGGTTCTTAATACCGAGGATGTTCTCCATATAGATGGAACCCATCTTAGCAAACTGCACTAAGTGTGTTGCTCTTGCATCAACATTCGCACCACAATCTACCAATAAAGAAACTCCGGTCATCGTAGGAAGCAAAGGAGCTAGTGGAGGACGCTCCACTCCGTTAATTCTTCCAACAATTAATTGTCCGCCTGCGAGCACTGCTCCGGTACTTCCAGCCGATACAAAGGCATCTGCTTCTTTATTCTTCACAAGGTTCAAGGCTACAACAATTGAGGAGTTTTTCTTGCGGCGTATTGCCATTACAGGAGCTTCACAATTTGTGATTACCTCCGGTGCATGAACGGTAATAATTCGCTCTTTGTCATAATTATACTCATCAAGTGACTTCCGAATGACTTCTTCATCACCCGTTAGAACTACTTTTATATCTTTCTTTTCTTGAACTGCAAGTACTGCTCCTTTGATAATCTCAGCCGGTGCATTGTCTCCTCCCATTGCATCGACTGCTATTGTTATCATACCTGGCATAGAATCCTCCATTCATGTAGTTCACTAAGCTAATCTATAAAACAATATACTCGATATTATACTAAAAATCAACCACATTTTTGAAAATATAATAGGTATGCCAAAAGGGCTTATTATTAAAATATTGCAGTTAAAACAGATATAAAACCTCCGCTTAGAAAGCGGAGGTTAAGTATCAGCAGCTTATGCTTTTTTGTAGAAGAACGACTTGAAATTAGTAAACCCAATTTGTTGGGCCTGAATAATTTGCTCCGTACTACCAACAAATAAAAGTCCGTCTTTTTTCAATGCCTTATGAAAATCAGAATATATCTTGTTCTTCGCATCATCCGTAAAATAAATCAGTACATTCCGGCAAACAATCAAATCACAGTTAGCAGGATATGTATCCCGTAGCAAGTCATGTTGTTTAAACTCAACACATGCCTTAATCTGATCATTTATTTGATATGTCTTGTCATTTAATTTGTTAAAATACTTGTTGACAAAATCTTCTGGTAAGGCTTTCAAACTCTTTACATGGTAGAAACCAGCTTTCGCTTTCTCCATGACAGTCTTATCGATATCGGTAGCAATTATCTTAATTTTGTTAAGAGGAAGGAATTTAGAGAGAAGCATCGCGAGGGAATAAGGTTCATCACCGGTAGAACATGCTGCACTCCAAATCTTTATATCTTTTCCAAAATGTTCAAACAGATAAGGAAACACTTCTTTTTCAAGCAATACCCACTGTTCAGGATTACGATAAAATTCCGATACATTAATTGTTATATAATTGATGAATTCATCAAAGAGAATTTTGTCGGTCTTAAGCCTGGTAACATAATTCGGATAGGAATCAATACCATGCTTCGCAATCAACGCTTCAATACGACGTTTCATCTGACGTTCTTTGTAGGAATTCAAATCAATCTTAGTCATATCATAAATAGATTGTTTAAAGGCTTCATAACTACCCAGCACGACAAATCTCCTTTATCATCGGTATTTTTTTGTTTATTCAGCTGTTTCAGCGGAGGTCTCTTCCAAAACTTCTTCTTTTGAAGTATCTTCTAAAGCCTTAACACTTAAGCTGATTTTCTTATCATCTTTATTAAATTCAACAACCTTAGCAGTGACTTCCTGGCTAATCTTTAATGCATCTGCCGGTTTCTCAACATGCTCCTTAGAGATCTGGGATACATGCAATAATGCATCGATACCTGGCTCTAATTCCACGAAAGCACCGAAATCAGTCATACGAGCTACTGTACCTGTAACTACATTGCCTACAGCATATTTTGTTTCAGCATTGATCCAAGGATTAGCACCTTCAAATTTTAAACTAAGAGCAATTTTCTCGCCCTGAATATCCTTAACATATGCCTTAACGGTCTCGCCAACCTTGAATACCTTCTTCGGATTTTCAACTCTACCCCAAGACATCTCGGAAATATGAAGGAGTCCGTCTGCACCTCCAAGATCGATGAATGCACCAAAGTCTGTAATATTCTTAACAGTACCTTCTATGGTCATGCCAATCTTGATCTTCTCAAACAGAACTTTCTTTAAGGATTCTTTCTTAGCTACGATTAACTGCTTACGGTCACCTATAATTCTTCTCTTCTTAGGGTTAAATTCAGTAATCACGAAATCAATTGTTTCACCCTGATATTTTGTCAGGTCCTTCTCATAGCTATCAGAAATTAAGCTCGCCGGAATAAATACTCTAGCCTCGTCAACAATCACACTTAAGCCACCGTTTAATACAGATGCAACTTTTGCTGTTAATACTTCGTGTTTCTCAAATGCTTCTTCCAGTCTCTTATTACCTTTTTCAGCTGCAAGTCTCTTATAGGTTAAAGAAACCTGGCCTTCACCATCATTCGTTTTTAAAATCTTTGCCTGCATTGTTTCGCCGACACTTACAACGGTTCTTAAATCGAGGTTAGGGGTATTGGTGTATTCGTTTCTTGTAATATAACCTTCTGACTTGTAGCCTATATTTAAGATGATCTCATCTTCTTTTACACCCAATACTATTCCTTCTACAACATCACCGTTGTTTATTTGCACTACTTTCTCTTCCTCTAATAACTGTTCAAAACTCTTCTCAGACATAGCGGTATGAACCTCCTTGATAATATTGTTTGGGGTCGATGCCCCTGCTGTAATACCTACATTTCGATAAGATTTAATCATACTTAAATCCAGGTCATCAAGTTTCTGTATATAGTAAGTATTTTCACATTCTTCTTTACATATTTCATAAAGCTTTCTCGTGTTCGAGCTTAGCTTCCCGCCAATCACAATCATTGCATCAGATTGCTTGGCTAATTGATACGTTTCGGTCTGCCTCTCCTCCGTAGCATTGCAAATCGTATTTAAAACAAATACATCATAACCCTTTTTTGTAATAATTTCAACTAAATCTTGAAATTTCTTGTAATTAAATGTCGTCTGAGCTACGATACAAAGCTTCATATCCTTCGGTATATCAATTGTTTCAGCCTCTGATTCGTTCTGAATTACAGTGTAATTTGAATCCATTGATGTACTCAAATTCTCCTTACACCAACCCATAATTCCGATTATTTCGGGATGAGTTTTATTACCGATTATAACGATATGTTGACCATTCTCGCTCTTATTCTTGACCGCTTTATGGATCTTCTTCACATAAGGACAGGTGGCATCAATTACTTTATGTCCATAGGATGAAAGTTCGTTTTGGATCTCTTCTGACACACCATGGGACCGTATAATTATTGTTCCCATGGGTAATGTTTTTAATTCTTCCGGAGAGCCGATGACCTTAACGCCTTTCTTATCTAAATCAGCTACGACTTCTTCATTATGGATAATCGGACCAAAGGTGTAAACGATTGATCCGGCTTCCACTTCTTTGTATACCAGATCGACTGCTCTTTGAACTCCGAAACAAAAACCTGCACTTTTTGCTATTGCTATGTTCAATTTAATCAAACTTCCTTTACAATCCTTATTTAATATGAAATTGTTAATTATCCTTGCGTTGTTCCTCGTATAAGGCAATGATTTTTGAAACCACCTCGTCAATTGTCATGTCAGAGGTGTCTAAGTAAACTGCATCCTCCGCCTGCTTAAGCGGCGCAAATTCCCTTGTCATATCCCTGTTGTCGCGTTCCGTAATATCTTTTTCAATGGAATCTATATCGGCTTCCATTCCTTTCTCTCTTAGCTCCTCGTACCTTCTTCTGGCACGTTCTTTGGTACTTGCTGTCAGGAATATCTTAAGATCAGCATTCGGTAGCACATAGGTGCCGATGTCCCGGCCATCCATAACTACATTTTCTATCCCAGCCAGTTTCTGCTGAAGCTCCACAAGCTTTAGGCGGACGGTTTTATTGACGGATGAAGCGCTTGCCATATTCCCGACCTCCTCAGTGCGGATTAATCCATTGACATTTTCTCCGTTTAATATCACAAGCTGTTCACCATTCTTATACTCGATGGTGACATTTACACTCGGACAAGCTTTTTCGATGCTATCCTTGTCCGAAGCCGTGATATTATTACGTAAAAAGTATAAAGCCATAGCTCGATACATAGCTCCTGTATCAACATAAATGAAGCCTAACTGTTTGGCTATCCTCTTTGCTATGGTACTTTTTCCGGCTCCTGCCGGTCCATCAATTGCCAGATTAAAATATGACATAGGAATCTCCATTCTTTTTCTTATTCTCTTACCCCACAGAAAGTCCTGCTAAATACCCCGTTGACCAGGCAATCTGAAGATTATAACCACCGGTCAGGGCATCCAAATCCAGGATTTCTCCTGCAAAATAAACTTGCTTTATAACCTTTGATTCCATCGTGGAAGGGTTCACTTCTTTGACATTAATTCCACCCTTTGTGATGACGGCTTGACTATAATCACTTAACTTCGTAATCTGGAGCGTAAAATTCTTTAGCAGCTCCACAAGCAATAAGCGTTCTTCTTTTGTGACAGAATTTACTTTCTTTTCCGAATTAATACAGCTTAGTCGAATGATAACATCTATTAATTTATTTGGCAATAGGTGGTCTAATGAATTCTTAAATTGTTTGTTCTTAAATTCTTCAAAATCACGCAATATTCTAGCATCCAGTTGTTCTACCGATAAGGCGGGTTTTAAGTCAATACTCAGCTTTAGGGGTTCCTTTTGATCCAAATATGGTATGATGTGGCTGCTGGCACTTAAGATCACTGGTCCACTAACACCAAAATGAGTAAACAAAAGCTCACCAAAATCGCGATATATCGTCTTCTGTCCAGAGGTGATAATAACCTCCACGTTCTTCAATGACAAACCCATCAGTTCCTTTGCAAAGGATTCTTTCACATGAATTGGTACCAGAGAAGGATACATAGGAGTTGTTGTATGACCCATCGCTTTCGCAAATCGAAAGCCGTCCCCAGTGGAGCCAGTTAAAGGATAAGACAATCCACCTGTTGTTATAATTACGGAATCTCCAAGGATATCCTCCACAGAATTTTTTAACCGTAATCCGTAAAATGCATGATCCTTAACTAATATTTGAGAAACTTCACTATGATACCTAATATCTACCGACCTACGCTCCAGCTCTCTTCTTAGAACTGCTATCACGTCAGAGGATTTATCAGTTTCAGGAAATACTCGGTTACCACGCTCTGTTTTTAAAGGAAGTCCCAGTTCTTCAAAAAAATGCATTGCATCATAATTACTAAAAGTAGCATACGCTTTATATAAGAATTTCGGATTGCTGACTACCTGTTCAAAGAAGGTGTCCCGATCACAAGCATTGGTCAGATTGCATCTTCCCTTACCGGTGATAAATAATTTCTTTCCTAGTTTATCATTTTTTTCAAAAAGAACAACCTTATGACCGTTTCGTGCTGCAACTATCGCTGCGAGCATCCCGGCCGCTCCGCCTCCGACGACTAAAACCTTACTCATGTTGATCTCCATTCTATCATGTTCAGGTGGAATATAACCTGATCTATAAAAATTTCTAAAAAATTCTATATCGATTGTATTATAATAATCACAATAATAATGTTACCCAAATCACAGTTTTTAAGATAACATAAAATTAGGTAATTGTCGAATACAAATTCATGTATCGCAATTACCTAATATAATTTTCTGTAATTTTGTTATCTGGTAAAATATACTTCGTTAATCCCATATTCGAAAACTCCACTGACATAGGCACCATCATTAACCCGATAAATGACTTTATTATAATCGTCAAGATTATCAATCAGACTTTGTGCCATGGCATCCAGGATCGCTGCTTCATATCCGGAGCCCATATCCTTGAACGCTTTATCAAAGTTAACAATGATTGTATCAGCTTCCTGTGTTACATTTTTAATTTCGATATTGATTGATTGATCAGCTAGGGATTCCACTACATATTCTACAATCAGTGACGGGGTAATTTCACTTACTTCAGGAATAACTGCTGTAACCGGTACAACAACACCTTTTTCAGCATCTACTGTATAGATAGACAAATCAACATTAGCGGAGGGCTGAATTCCTTCGGGAGTTGGTGTTGCAGCAGCGTTCGCGATGTCTTCCTCCGTACCTTCTGTATCAGCAATTTTATCTGTTTCTAAGCTATCATCATTAGCTATCTCTATACTATTCTGATCATCCTCAGTTGTCGTTGATATCTCGGAATCAGTGTTATCATCAGATGCTTTAAAGAATTCAAAATTAATTTTTTTGCATCCTGCAGCTAACATAAAAATCCCGACCAGAATTATAATCAATAGAAATATTTTATTGAACCGTTTCATGTCCTACCTCCAACCTTTTCATCAAAGCATCACTACCAATACCTGAAAGTCGTCAAAATGAATTTTCAATGGAATTCATTCCGGAGTTCTATTCAAAAATTTAGAATATTACTAAATTCTTTTCCTACTTCTCTTACTCTTTTTCAGAGATTTTACCCAAAATGGGAAGTATTAAAACTCTTATTTATTACCAGAATAGGACATAACTATGTCAATAATATGTTATTTTGAAAAATATTTCATGAAAACAAAGTTATCATTCATATTTTATTACCGGTTTCCAGTCAGGATAATCGTTGAAAATATAACAGCATCCTGAACGAAATGGATGAGCCAGGCCGTTAATAATCCCTCTGTTTCATACATACTCCGGCACATATACCAGCCTAGAATTCCTGCCATAACTACTCCTAAGATTCCGCCCGGTGCACCGTAATAATGAGCAATACCAAAAAATAAAGCTGCCGCAACGATTACTTGGCCTTTCGGAAGATTATCTTTAAGGGTTGCCAGCATAGCATTTCGAAAAATTAAACCTTCACAAAAGGAATTACCAACTGCCATCACAAGAATCAATGGTATGTACTTCACCCAAGTGCTTACCGCACTGATATTAATGTTTTTTGTTACCGTTACGATAACTAGTAAAATGGTGCCTAAGGCAATCAGAAAGGCAGAAATCAAGGACAATTTGCCCCAGGAAATTGTATCTCCTTTGATCCCCAACCAAGAGATTTTATCCGCTTTTGCAGATAAATTACCACTACATAAATAGAATTTCTTAGGATTTCGGAACAAAATAAGCAGGACTAAAAAGATTGGTATTATCCCGAACAGCTTCAATAATACTGAACTACCATAGGTTCCTGCAAAGGAGGAGGATACCAATTGATTCTTCCAAGCAGCCTGTGAAAAAACAAAGGAGGTCCACACATTACTAGCCGAAACCGTAGTCAGGATTAACAGGAATTTAAAATTCGGCCGCAGCTTTGGTATTAGGAAAGAAACAGCACAACTTCCAGCTAAAATAGCTATTTTTATATAGATTAACTTATCTGTGGGTAATGATGTCAATTCATTCAGTAAAATATCCGGTAAAATCGAAGCAATAAGAACAAAAAAGATAACGATCGGAAATTTTCCCTTCATTTGATAGTCCCCCTTATTATTTTAAATTAGATAATTGAGAAAATATACTCTTAATAGATTCTTCCATACAATTGATACAAATTCCTTCGCTCCATGCTGATTCCGCGCTAATTTCGCTCAGGAACTGTATCAATTGTGTGGAGAATTGCCATAGTTTTTGAATTTCTCAATTATCTATATTTTTAAATTATAAATTTTTCAGGCTTCTCCGCAGCAAATCAAGCGCGTAGATAACGCTGATCTCCCTTACCTTTTGTCTGTTACCTTTGAGTCGATATTCCTTTACTGTAACCTCATCGTTACTCAGACAGGCAATATACACTAGACCGACAGGCTTTTCCTGAGTACCACCCTCCGGGCCGGCAATCCCTGTGACTGCAAGTGCTGCTGAAGCTCCGGATGCTCTTGCCGCCCCCAAAACCATCTCCTCTGCAGTCTGTGAACTTACAGCCCCGAATTCCTTCAGGGTTTCTGGCTTGACGTTCAGATACTTCATTTTTGCATCATTGGAATAGGTAATAAAACCTTCCCTCAAAAATTCAGATACGCCGGAAACATTCACCAAACGGCCTGTTAATAAGCCTCCGGTACAGGATTCTGCCGTTGCTAAGGTCATATGATTTTGTTTCAGTAGCTTCACAACCGCATCTTCTAAGGTTTCATTTTCCTCTATTGTATAGATATTATCACCAAAACGGGTATAGAGCTCCTTAACAACAGGCTCTATCATCTGTCTAGCTTCTGCTTCATTGTCGGCAGCAGCAGTAACCCTAAAATGTACTTCACCGCTTTTTGCGTAAGGTGCAATTGTCGGATTTGTCTGCCCTTCGATCAGATCAATGATATCCGTCTCTGCCTTGCTTTCACCAACTCCGCAGATTTTAACCATTGAGGAGACAAATACTTTATTCTGCTTCTTTTGTAGGTATGGAAGGATATGTGTTTCAAACATCGGAATCATCTCTGACGGCGGACCCGGAAGTAGGATGATTGCTTTTTCACCCTGTTCTACGATATAACCGGGAGCTGTTCCGTTATCATTATCTACAACAATACTACCTTCGATTTTTAACGCTTGTTTCCAATTATTCTCTGTCACAATTGCAGGCGTGTCTTTATACCGGAATTTGAAGTAATCATCTATTCTCTCTCGGGATGCTTCGTCCATCAAGAGTTCTAGACCGAAGACCTTTGCTACAGCTTCTTTTGTCATATCATCCTGCGTTGGTCCAAGACCACCGGTCAGAATAACAATATCGGATCTTGATATAGAAGTTTTGATTACGTCGCAAACTCTCGTTTCGTTATCTCCTACTGCTATCTGATAATACAGAGAAAAGCCAAGTTCGGCGCATTTTTGGGACAAATAATTTGCATTTGTATTAACGATATTACCTAATAAAATTTCAGTTCCAACACTGATTAATTCCACAGTCATAAAATTATCCCTCTACCAATCATTCCTATTTAGAAAGAACACTATCCTCCCTATGATCCATGCTCGGATATTAGTAAAATAGTGTTCTGATTTTTGGGTTATTCAATTAATGTTTCTCTTTTAAGATATCTTTATTCTTAATCAGATATTCAATCATAGAAATGATCGTCAAGAATACTGCTAAGTATATCGCTACCTGTTCTAATATATTAATGAAAGCAAAATCAAGATTGATAATTAACATAACACTCATTACCATCTGGACATTCGTCTTCAATTTTGCCCACCAACTGGCGGCAATTACTACTCCATTATCGGAAGCAATCAGACGGAAGCCACTGATGATAAATTCTCTGGCAATGATAATAATAACTACCCAAGCAGATATCAGCTTCAACTCAACAAAGCATATTAATGCACTGGATACCAATAGCTTATCCGCCATCGGGTCCATAAATTTACCGAAGTTCGTTACTAAATTATTCTTTCGTGCTATATATCCATCTAGTAGATCGGATAACGCTGCTATCAAAAAGATGGCTGCAGCGATATACGTTCCATAGGGTATTCCTTGCATTAACATAAATAAGACAAATAACGGTATCATAGCTACTCTGAATAATGTAATCTTATTCGGTAAATTCATTATTATCTCCCATCTGCCAGCTATTGGCATTCACTTTCGTAAACATATTTATTAGATTAATTCTCCAACGAGATCATAGCCCCTAGCACCGGTTACTTTAGCTTTCACGATATCTCCTGATAGTAACTCCTGCTCTGAGGTAAGGAATAAAAATCCATCAACCTGCGGAGCGTCCATATAAGTTCTTCCGATGTAGACATTCTCTTCTTCTGTAATCTTACCTTCTATCAGTACATCATAGATATTACCTTCCAGTCGGGACGTACGATCAAAGACAACGGTCTGCTGAAGCTTCATAATATCCTTCTGCCTCTGTTTCTTGACCTTTGCTAAGACTTGAGGTTTTAGTTTAGCGGCAGCGGTATTATCCTCTTTGGAATAGGTAAATACACCGAGTCTCTCAAATTGCATCTTAGTAACAAATTCCATGAGTTCTGCGTGTTCTTCCTCTGTTTCAGTAGGGAAACCGGTTATTAAGGTAGTACGAAGTACAATTTCAGGGATTGCATTGCGAAGCTTCGTAATAATCTGAATCAGATCCTCTTTGTTCGTTCTTCTTCCCATTAATTTAAGAATTCGATCGGAGCAGTGTTGAATCGGGATATCAAGATAATGACATACCTTAGGCTCATTCTTTATTGTATCAATCAGGTCATCCGTGATTTCCTCCGGATAGCAATATAAGATACGAATCCATTCAATTCCATCAATTTTGCCTAATTCCTTTAACAACTTGGAAAGTGACTTCTCACCATATAGGTCTTTTCCATAAAGCGTGGTCTCCTGGGCAACAAGAATTAACTCTTTCACACCCTGTTCTGCTAGATAAACAGCCTCACTGAGCAAATCCTCCATGGGTACACTTCTAAAATTACCACGTACCTGCGGTATGATACAGTAGGTGCAATGTTTATCACAGCCCTCTGCAATCTTCAGGTAAGCAGAATAACTTCCTGATGTCAGCATTCTACGGCTGCTTAACTTCGGTAAGGTATCAAGGCTAACAAAATGGGAGTGCTGCTTTCCATCCGTGATTTCCTCTATTACCTTAATAATCTCTGCAAAGCTAGAGGTCCCAAGTAAAGCATCCACTTCAGGAATCTCATTCAATATTTCGTCTTTGTATCGTTCTGCCAGACATCCTGTAACAATCAGTGCTTTCAGACTGCCAGATTTTTTATATTGTGACATCTCTAAAATTGTCTGGATGCTTTCCTGCTTAGCATCATTGATAAAACAACAGGTATTGATGATGATGATATCTGCTTCTTGCTCTTTATTCGTTATCTGGTACCCGCTGGTATGTAATATACCAAGCATATTCTCGCTGTCCACAAGATTTTTGTCACAACCAAGAGAAATAAAAAATATATTCATTAAAATCTCCATTCTGCCACAACCCACAAATTTGGGCGGCAGCACAAATTTCCGTGTGAATTGCTTTTCAATTCACACTAACTCCATATCATATTTACTGCGTTTAAACATGTAAAATACACGATATCTGCCATAAAGCAGATATCATGTGTCTTTATCAATGTAATAATTTTTATTACTAACCATTATTGTAACAGTTTTTGATAAAAAAAGAAACCGTTTTATAATACTTTTATATTTATCAGATTTTGTTCCGTATACCCACTTTTCATATTCTTTAAATATTTCATGCGATTATGCTGAATTCGGGAGGGCTTATAATCTCCCACAAAATTTGAATTCATAAACCTGTTGATACATCTGATATCTCTGTTATGCGATAGACTTCTTAAGCCTAACTCGATATTCTTTCGGATACGCAACATTGCTTTGCTCTGGTCTACTGTTGTAATCAGAACACCATTCTCGAATATTAGTTCCATCACATCCTGGTAAGAAAAATACGCAGGTCTCATACCCTTGATCTGATATTCCTTCACCAGCTTTGTACCGATCAATATTGCTCCATTATAGGTAACAGGAAAATGGTCAAAATCAAATTGCCGTTCGTTACTCTCGGCAAATATCGATTTGCTCCCTGCTCCTGGATTTAATACCAGCTTGTCTAGATATAATCGGTAACCCTCCACATGATAGGAACCTGCAAAGGAACATTTCTGTGTAGATTTTGATAATGGTAGATATCCAAACGTTGTTGGATGGATTAAATATTCCTGTTCAATACATAATATGATACAATTCTTATCCAAATATTTGATTTGTTGTTCCAAATTCATAACATTCGCTCCCCTAAGCTAATGCAGACTCCACACAATTGTTCATCAGCATCGCTATCGTCATCGGCCCGACACCGCCAGGAACCGGTGTAATTGCAGAAACATGAGGAAATACATTCTCATAATCTACATCTCCGCACAGTTTATTGTCATCATTCCTGTGAATTCCAACATCGATAACTACTGCACCTTCCTTGACAAATTCATTTGTAACAAATTTAGGTTTTCCGAGGGCTACGATCAGTATATCTGCTCTCTTTGCTACCTCTTTTAAATTCATCGTACGGGAATGACAGATAGTAACCGTTGCATTCTCACGAAGCATTAATAAAGCCATAGGCTTACCTACGATATTGCTTCTTCCAATGATCACACACTCTTTTCCCTCAATTTTAATATCAGAACGTTTTAATAACTCAATAACTCCGGCAGGGGTACAGGATAGAAAGCCCTTCTGTCCGATACTTAATGCACCTACGCTCTGTGGATGGAAACCGTCCACATCCTTTGAAGGCGAAATCGTCATTATCACTGTATCCTCATCAATGTGTCCTGGTAAAGGAAGTTGAACTAGGATACCGTTCACGGAGGGATCATCATTTAATTTTTCAACTAATTCAAGTAACTCTTTCTGCGTCGTATTTTCCGGAAGTTCATAAGCCAGGGATTTGATTCCGATATATTCACAGGCTTTCTTCTTGTTTCCTACGTATACGGAGGAAGCCGGGTCATTTCCTACCTGGATCACAGCTAAAGTAATCTGGATGCCCATAAGATTTAGTTCAGCTACCTTACCTTTTAACTCATCTTTAATATCAGCAGAAATTTTCTTACCGTCAATAATGAATGCCATATCGATTACTCCTATCCTATCATTTACTCACGATTAAAATTATGATCAATTAATGCATGTTACATATATTTGCTTAATTTCTAATTTCTAGTATATAATAATATATTCCATCCGATATCACAAGCAATATTTACAGTGTTTAGATAAGAAAAACTGACATTGTTATCTGTCAGTTTGTGTGAAGAGGTTTTCATCTAAATAAGTAGCTGCTTCATAATCTGCAACCACGGTAAAATCAGAGTGCATCTGTAGGATGGACGCCGGTACTAAGGGTGTTATGGGTCCAGTCAGTGCTTTGGCTAGTATTTCTGCCTTGTCCTTCCCGCTTACAATCAAAAGAATCTTTTTCGCAAGCATAATAGTGCGGATTCCCATCGTATAAGCCTTCGTTGGTATTGTCTCATCTTCCTTGAACAGTCTGGAATTCGCTTCCAGCGTTGATTGTGTCAGATCCACACAATGGGTACCTTTTTCAAAGGAGTCACCGGGTTCATTAAAACCAATATGTCCGTTATGTCCAAGGCCTAACAGCTGAAGATCTATGCCTCCCACCTGTTCGATAACTTCATTGAACCGGTTGCATTCCTTATCACTATCCTGTTCCATACCGTTTGGCAGATAGGTATTCTCAGACATTATGTTAACCTGAGAGAATAGATTATGGTTCATAAAATAACGGTAACTTTGAGGGTTATCACCCGGTAAGCCTTTATATTCATCCAGGTTTACAGTTCTGACCTCTTTAAAATCAAGATCCCCTTTCTGATACCATTCAATCAACTGCTTGTATACTCCAAGCGGTGTGGATCCTGTTGCTAAACCCAAGACACAATCCGGCTTGAGTATAATTTGTGCTGAAATGATGTTAGCCGCCTTACGGCTCATATCTTTGTAATCTGTTACCTTATAAATTCTCATCTGATAAACTCCTTTATAATGTGGCTATCTTACTTTGTAAGTAAGTATCCTTTTAATATAATATACTTGATGTCAAAATCTTCATCAAGCAGTATAATATTCGCATATTTACCCTGAGACAGGCTGCCATAATCCTTATAGATACCAATCTTCTTAGCCGGATTCACTGCTGAAGCCTTAATAGCTGTTACGAAAGGTATACCCATATTACGAACTGAGTTTATCATACAGTCCATAAGATTGGTGGCAGAACCGGCAATCGTACCATCCATTAACGTTGCCTTCTTACCCTTCACTTGAACCTCTTGGCCACCTAAAGCATAAGTACCTTCCTCTAGACCGGTAGCCATCATACTGTCACTGACAAAGATGATTCGATCTTCTCCGAACATAGCAATGGTTGCTCTGACAACACTTGGGTGCAGATGAATACCATCACAGATTAATTCCACAGTTGTCTCAGGACTATCAAAAGCAGCCCCGATTACTGCAGGATCCCTATGGTGAAATGGAGGCATAGCATTATATAGGTGGGTTACATGACTTGCTCCCTTTTGGAAAGCTTCTGTGGCTGTATTATAATCAGCAGTCGTATGCGCCAGTGATAGAACTACCTTGTCCTTCAGCTCTTCGATAAATTCCATCGCTCCAGCTTCTTCAGGTGCTATACTTACAATCTTAAACAGGTTCCCTGCCAGTGTATTCAGTCGATGGTACATTGCTAAATCAGGTTTACGAAGATAAGCTTCATTCTGCGCTCCCTTCTTCTTAACAGACAGATAAGGGCCTTCCATATGGATGCCAACAAGGTCTGCACCAGCCGAATTCTCATATCCCAGAGAATTTCTGCAGATATCAGCTAAAGCTTCTTCCGGAAGTGACATGGTTGCAGGGCAGATTGTCATAGTACCATGAGCTGCTTCATAGGTAGCAATTGCATCGAACGCTTCTCTTGTTCCATCACAAAAATCATAACCAGCACAGCCATGAAAATGAATGTCTGTCAGACCCGGTATTGCATAAAGGCCTGTAGCATCAATCTCAATAGAATCTTCATTTCCAGAATTCCTGTCACTAGTTGGTAAGTCAAAAACTCCCACTGCAGTGATTCGATCCTCACAAGTAATTATATTCCCGACTTCGAAGGTTCCGTTCTCCTGATAAATAGTTGCATTCTTAATAATCATAATCGTATCCTCTTATGGTTTCGTTTATTTTTCAATATCCTTCTGTGCAATCGTATTCCGGTACTCATTCGCAGAGATACCGATATTTTTCTTGAATACCCTTGAGAAATGTGCCATATCAACAAAGCCGACTTTTTCAGCGATATCTCCGATCCGTAGGGAAGGATCTCGAAGAAGCTTCTGAGCTTCTTTGATACGTATATTATTTAAAATTTCAGAAAAATTCTGAGTCATGTGACGATTTAATAGCTTACTGAGATGCCACTGACTGACGTAGGTCTTTTCTGCTACTTCCGACAGAGTTATTTTATGAGGATAGTTCTGTTCAATATATCTGATTGCATTATTCACAATAAAATTGCTGGCTTCATTATCTAGCTTTTCTTCTTCGTGATGTTCTTTGGCTTCCGTATCCGGCATAATTCCATTCTCCTGAAGCTTCAGAAGCATTGCTTTTATTGCTTCCTCAATATCTTCCAGGTTGGAAGGCTTCAGCAAGAATCTTCGAACACCCAGAGTAATGGCTTTCTGGGCATATTCAAACTTACGGTATCCGGTCAGAATACTGATCTCCATCTCCGGAAATTCACTTTTTACTCCGGCAATCATGGCTAATCCATCCAAATCGGGCATGGCGATATCAGTAATAACGATATTGGGAGCATACTTTTGTATCACTTCTGTTCCTTCAATACCATCATTTGCAGTTGCAACGATTTTGCACTGGAACTGATCCCAGGCAATCATTCTAGATATTCCCTCTACGATAATCGGTTCATCATCAATTATTACAACCTTATACATAATTATAACCAAGCCTTTCATCTAAGCCTGCAAATTTCGAGCCGCAGGCTCAAATTTGCGTGTGAGATTCCTTCTTCACACTAATTACCCCTATTTTGCCAGAACATATTTCATATTTCACAATCATTATCTCGTATTGATAGAAAGCACTTCGTTTAGTAAGTTCTCTGAAGTTCTGATTCCGGTAGATATATCAGCAATACCAGCTACCAAGGTATTGTAAGCTTCCTGGCTAATTCTTGCATCCGTAGGTGAAGAAATACTTGTTGCTGCCTGGCTGTATTCCATACCTGAAACTCCAAGTGGTGTCATGTTATCGATCGCCTGTACTACGGCAGCAGCTTGGCCATTACCATTCCAATAAACCTGAACTGCCTCAGAACAGGTATGAGCCATAATGAATTTTACCGCTGCATCTCTCTTATCCGGATCATTCCAAGCTTTCTTCGTTATATAAAAGCCGGAGGAAATACCGCCAACCATAAATCCAGATTGGGCCTTTCCGCCAGGAATAACAGGGAAAGGAACTAGAACTGTGTTATATTGATCCGGTATCCCTCTCAGGTACCAGGATCCATCTAACTGCATAGCTGCCTGCTTATTCTTGAACATATCAGCAGCATAATCGTTGTCTATAATATCTGCATCTTCCGAGAATGCACCAAGATCTCTTAATGTCTTGAACATATCAAGACCTCTGCACCAATCATCGGGAGCTGTCTCTGGAACTGTTGTATAACTATCACTACCGGCAGCAGAAAGTAATAAGAATTCAATCCAATAATGAGGTACATTGTTTAGCGAAACTGCTATCGGAACGATTCCATTTATGTTGAATACCTCAATTGCTCTTAAAAGTTTATCCCAATCAGTGGGAAGCTCTAGTCCATATTGATCAAATAAATCTTTGTTGCAGAATAATCCTTCCCAATAACCGGTAGTTGGAATTGCTCTCATGATACCATCCGGATTAGCAGCTGCAGCAAGAGCTGAGTCAAGGGTATCCTCGGCGAATTCTGGATATACGGCTCTGATTTCTTCGATTGTTACAAACTTATTCGCAGCCAATACATCACTTGCGTTAGCATCGATAAAATACTGAATCACATCGGGTTCATTACCGACTGCAAAATCTGCTGCAATCTTGGTTTTCCAATCCTGATCTGCTGACTGTGAGTCATCTTCTATCGTTATATAAGGATAATCCTGCATAAACTGCTCGTTGAACGCCTGATAATTATCTGCATTAGCATCGGTACCACCGTACATAGAAACTGTTGTCAAAGTAACCGGGTTCTGCGCTATATCTTCAGTATCAGTAGCATCTTCATCATTTGACTCTGTATCATCGCTTGCATGATCCGTCTGGGTTGAAGTAATATCATCAGCAGTTTCATCTTTCTTGCTGCATGCAGTATATATCAATAATATAAAAGCACTTAACAGAAGGAGTAAAAACGCTTTTCTAATTTTATCCATAAAAATGTCCTCCCCAAAAATATCATCAGTAATCAAATAATGTCAATGAGGATAATTATATTATAAATATAACACCTTATAAAAGCCTTAACTTAACTTGACATTATTTGTTTTATCTTGCTATCTTAACAACAAAATATTACATTATTTTCGTATCAAATTGCTTATTTTTGTTGTTCTTCTATCTTGTTCCAGAATAGCTTTGGAATAGTTGCATTGACTTTATTCAAGTCATATTCCAAAGGAATTGTAATGGTAGAAGCTGTCTCACCCTCGGCATAAGGCTTGATTGTCAATCCATATTCCTCACCATAAATCAGTCTAATTCGCTCATTCACGTTTTGGATGCCCATAGACTCGTGAGCCATCTTCTCCTCAGGACTCTGAACATAGGTACCTTTCAGAATCTGTTCAACACGTCCGATTTCCTCCTGTGTCATATTCTTACCGGAATTAATAATTTGAAGAATTGCATTCTCTCCAGCCTTATAGACTTTTATCTGAATAGCACCGTTTTTCACAGTCTCTACCCCGTGAACAACAGCATTTTCTATCATGGGCTGCATGATCAGCTGTGGAACCTGAAGTTGTAGAAGGTCATTATCCACTTCTTTCTCAATTTTTAATCGTTTACCAAACCTCATGGAAATGATATAACAATAGGCATCCACACAACGAAGTTCCTCTGCCAGATTAATCATTTTTTTATTGGAACGGTCCATGCTGTAATTAAGTAAGGTTCCAAGAGCTTCAATCATCTTGGATACCGTCACATCTCCTGCCATCCTTGCCTGCCAGTTCATCATTTCCAGTGTATTATTTAGAAAATGCGGATTGATTTGCGATTGCAAGGCAATGATCTTTGCATCTTTTCTTGCCAACTTCTCCGTATAAGCATAATCAAAAAGGTACTTAATCTCCGAGGACATCTGGTTGAAAGAGTCCTGAAGCACATCAAATTCTCTATTAGGCATCAGATCTCCTCCAATCTGCATACCGATATCACCCTTCTCAAGAGCTTTTGCTGCATCAATCATTCGGCTCATAGGTTTACTGATGTGGTGCGAGATAAAGTAAATCATATAAATAAAAATCGGAATAACAATCAGCATGATGATGGACATTACGATATATAAATTCTCAAGTTCCGCCAAAATAATATTCTCATCTGCAACTAGAATGGCTCCAAAATGGAAGTCATTAAATTTCTGCTGATAAAGCATACCAGTAAAAGACTCGTCCTTTGCTTGGAACATGACACGGTTTTCCTGATTAGAATAGCTTTTATTCAATAGATCAATGATTCCGCTTCGACTATCCTCTACCAGATGGTCATCAAAGGTGATTATAGATTCAGTATCATTGATATAACATGCCATTTCATAATCTTTATTCAGTGAAATTCCATCAATCAACTTATTCTTATCCAATTCAAGAACAAGGGTACCGAATTTTGTATAGTTCGTCAATGTGTACAGGTTGCGGATAACATAAATCCTACCATTGATTACTTTCACTTGGGCATCTGAAGTATCCTGAGCTGATATATAGTGAGCTTCCTCAGCTACTTCATTACGAAAAATATCAATATAGTTACTTTCCTTCTGTTTGGTATAATAGATCCGGTCCGGTTCCTCAGTAAGATAAAATACTGCGATTTCAAAACGGTTATTATTATAATACTTGGTAGTAAGGTTACCGGTAATCTCACGGTATAATTCTGATTTTGAAATCTCATTTTTACCGTATTTCTGCCAGGCTTTCTCAATGATCTGTTCATAGGAAGTATTCTTTGATGTATCAATCGCTTCCTCAATTCGTTGTGCATTAAAATATGTAAAGTTCTTTATACTTTCTTCCATCATAACGGTTGTCTTCTCAATGATATCATTCCGGTACGAAATCGTCAAAAAAGCGTAAATTGACATAACCGGCAACAACCATAAAACAACTACTAAAAATAACAGACGTCTTCTTAATGAAATACGTATACTCATTGTTACCTCCACACAATAGCCTGCGGCTAAGATACTCCCTATTCATAGTAAAAATGGGTTACCCATAAGATAACCCACATAAAGTTCTAACTCATTTTATCACGAATTGTAGAATATTACTATCCTTTTTATACATTGTGAAACGTAGAAAAACCAAACTTTTACTCAAATCATTCACTCTGTGCAAATCGCAGAAAACGATTATCCCATCCCATACTCTTTCACTCGGAGCTAATCGCAGAAAACTATCCTATCCATTTTCGGTGCTAATCGCAGAAAACGACTATCCAATCCCTTATTAATTCACTCGGTGCTAATTGTAGAAAACTATCCTATATCCAGCTCTATTTTCGGTGCTAATCGCAGAAAACAACTATCCAATCCCTTATTAATTCACACGGTGCTAATTGTAGAAAACGACTAACACATGGAAACAGATTGAAAAAATAATTAATAATTCTTTTCAACTATATGTATCTTGATGTGCTTTATAAAATCATCGATATATTTAATTAAAACCTTGGTTATGACAGATATATGATGGCTCCTAATTATGAGTTGGCCAATTCACTTACAGATTTCGAATATGGTATAGGGCTGAAAAAAAGCATGTTTGACGAGCTTTAGCTCGGAGTTTGCGCTTTTTCAGCTCTGCCCTACCATATGAGAAGTCTGTTAGTGAAATCCAACCTCATAATCGAAGCCAGAATATATCAGTTATAAACAAGGTTTCATACGTAAGCTAAATTGATTTTATAAGGTATAGTAACAACACTCAACAACGAAGTTAAATTCCTTTTAATTCAGCCCGAGGAAGTTTTCGTAGATGTCACAAATCTGTTTTGCAGATCCATCATCCGGCATCTCACAGAAGATGCGAAGCAAAGGTTCTGTTCCTGAAAAACGGGTAATAATCCAACCACCGTTTTCAAAATAAATCTTACAGCCATCTAAGTAAGAGATTTTGCTTATTTCATAAGGAATCTCAGGAATTAGTTTATCAATCATCAGCTTCTGGAAGATTTCTTCCTTCTTCTCATGATCAAATACATAATCCTTCTCTTCCATGTAATAACAACCAAATTCATTAAGGATATCCTCATAAATTTCTGATAGTTTCTTACCGATAACAGCAATCATTTCCACCAACAAGGCAGCTGCATAAACTCCATCCTTGCCTTTTATGTGTCCACGTACCGTTAAGCCACCGGAGGATTCACCACCGATTACTGCATCAGTTTCATTCATTTTTGAGGAAATGTATTTAAAACCAACGGGCACTTCATAGCATTTTTCGCCGAAGCTCTCCGCCACCTTATCCAGCAAATGTGTTGTTGCAATATTTCGTACCGCAGCTCCATGCCAACCCTTATATTTCTTCAGGTAATAATATAGGAGAACAAGTATGTCATTCGGATGGAGGAATTTGCCGTTATCATCGATAACCCCGATACGATCTGCATCTCCATCTGTTGCAATACCGATGTCACAGTGATGATCTATTACATAATTTTGAAGGCTTCGTAGGGTTGCCGCCGATGGCGATGGCAGCTTCCCTCCGAATAGGGTATCATGTCTGTCATGGATAATTGCAACATCACATCTTGCTGTTAATAGTATGGTTCTAAGTGAAGTTTCACTTACACCATACATCGGATCCAGTGCAATTCGCAAACCTCTTTCACGAATCACCTGCATTTCAACATCTCCGATGATATTATCGATATATTCATTGATTGGATTGATTTCAAAGATGAGTTCCTTGTCACGGGCTTTCTCATATACCATCCAAACTACTTCAGCTTCCTCCACATGCGAAACATAATTCTCGATTTCCTGTGTCTGGAATTCATCTGCATCTCTGCCTCCTGCTGTAAAAACCTTAACTCCATTGTAAATTGCAGGATTGTGGCTTGCTGTAATCATCATTCCGTAAGGGAATTCGTGTTTCATGACATAGTACATTATGAGGGGTGTTGGTGATGATTTGTTGATCAGATAGGATTTGATACCTTCTGCCGCGAATACTTCAGCTGCCCATTTCATAGCTTCCTTTGACAAGAAACGTCGGTCATATCCCAGAACTATTCCCTTCTCGGTAACACCTTCATCCTTCATCTTCATCGCTAATCCCTTGGACAATATCTGGATATTCGACTTTGTAAATTCATCACCTATGATTGCTCTCCAACCACCGGTACCAAATTTTATCATCTTCAAGCCTCCTTCGAGCCCATGATTACGATAACCTCATTCTCTGTGCCATTTGACTGCACTGTTATCCTGTCGGTCTCTTTGCCATTTAATTTTATGCTTGTAACACCTTTCATTACGCTCTCCGGATTCAGTACCGTGATATTGTAGATGGCACCTCTCCATTCGCGCTTTATCTTAAATTCTCTCCAGTCAGATGGAATACAGGGATCAATAAGTAATTCATCAAACTGAGGACGTATACCTAGCATATATCTGGTCGCTGAGAAATATGCCCAGCCACCGGTACCCGTCATAAATGGATGTCTTGCGCGGCCGAAACCTGTATGCTCTTTGCCCATGATGAATTGGCAATATGAATAAGGTTCTGCTTCCCTTGTTTCTATCAAATCATTTTGTTGATAAGGGCTAAGAGCATCATAGAACTTCATTGCTCGATCTCCACGGCCTAACTTACATTCCGCAGCCCATGCCCAAGGATTCGGATGAGAAAAGATTGCTCCATTCTCTTTCAGTCCTGGATATACTCTGGTAATAAAACCGATGTCATCATCCGGTACGGTATAAGAAGGACCGTTCAGCATAATTCCATAAGGAGTACCAAGGTACTTATCGATGGAGTCCATTGCCTGAATGCCTTTTTCCTTCGGTGCAACACCGGAAAGAACTGCCCATGCATTGGATTCCAGATGGATTTTACCTTCCTTATCACGAATCGTTCCTATCTTCTTACCATTCTTTGTTATTCCACGAATATACCATTCTTCATCCCAAAGCTCTTTATCACATACCTCTTTTACTCTACTCTGCATTGCAGAATACCGTTCAACATCTGTAGTTTTACCGAAATGCTCTGCAACCTCGATAAAATTATCGAGAGCCCAGTAATGAAGGAAGGAAACCATTGCACTTTCACCGCCACCAAGATTCAAACAGTCATTCCAGTCAGCGCGAAGGCCCTTACAGATACCGGTCATACCGATCTGTTCATTGGAGAAATCAAGGATTCTCGTCATATGCTCATAGACGGAACCACTTCCACCATCAGCATAAGTGATTACTTCATCAAAGAATTCAAATTCACCGGTTTCCTTTACATATTCCACGATGGAACTTACTAACCAAAGTGCATCGTCGGAACAAGCTTGATCGATACCATGAATCATATCGTCTTTATTCGGTGTTGGAACTACTGTAGGAGATTTGAACGGTTTTACGTCAGTATCGGGTTCAAACCATTCCGGCTGGAACAGATGCAAGCCATACCCCTGTTTCACCAAAGCTCTAAGTAATTCAACGATTCTCTGTCTGCATTTTGCCGGATTGGAATGCGGCACCGTCATTGAATCTTGCGAGGTATCACGGTAGCCAAGTCCCGTTCTTCCACCAACCTCAATAAAGGATGCAAACCTGGAGAACATGATATTTATCTCCGCTTGATATAAAGTCCAGATATTGATTAAGGTGTTCATTCCTTCATTTGGTGTTTGTATCTGAAGTTTATTCAACTTATTGTTCCAGAAACTTGCTAACTGTTCAAAACAAGCATCCACATAGTTTAAATCGGAATATTTAGTTCTGAACTTCTTACCTTCTTCTCTCTTGCCTTCTCCAAGCATGAAAACAAAGCGAACTTCTTCTCCCGGTTGTAAGGTGAATTTCTTATGTAAGGAACCACAATGATTATTGCCCTTCTCAAAGGTACCTCCACAGTAACCTCTTTCAACAGCAATCGGATTTGATTCTGTACGATACAAGCCAATAAATTTATCTCTTAAGCAGTCGAAGCTGTCCGGTTCAAAATTAGCTGTAAAGTATTGATAACCAAATTCCTCATAGAATAAATCATGCTCAATAATTCCATCTGCATAAGAAGAGCCTGCAGCATAATTGCTCATCTGGAAATTGCGGTTATCCATGTCAATGTGATGATAGGAAAACTCAAGATATGAAAAAATACTTAAATTTCTAGGTTTATTATCCTTGTTCTTTATTTTAACATCCCATAATTCCACCGGTTCATCTACCGGAATGAATAAGGTCTGCTCCGCTTCAATGCTGCTATAATCGCAGGAATATTTCGAATAAGACAGGCCATGTCTGCACTGATAGTTTGCTTTGTCAAGTGGTTTTCCGACGGGTTGCCAGGATACACTCCAGTAATCTTCCGATTCTTCATCTCTAAGATAGACATAATGACCCGGTCGATCCATAGGAACACTGTTGGCACGGAAACGAGTAATACGGTGATATTCCGGTGATTTGTAGAAGATATATCCACCAGCAGTATGATTTACGACGGCGCACATATCCTTAACCCCAAGGTAGTTCGTCCATGAAGCAGGAAGATCAACGCGTTCTATCACATATTCCCTTTTATCATTATCAAAATAACCATATTTCAAAAAACTACACCTCCCAGATTTATTATAGTAAGGTCCTTTGATAAGAAATTATATTCCAAAGGATTGCTTTACTTAACCATTACGAATAAATGCAGCCTGTAGTGAAAGACTTATTCATCCAATAATAATTATAATAAATCGGAAGGTGTTTTCTATTGCTGAGTATGTCAATATTTGATTTTAATTGTGGTTATTCAGATGTCTTCAAAATGATACATTTATTGTAAAATATCTACCCTCTATAATAATTAATCAGACATCCGCTTAAGATGATTTCTCTCTCATCATCGGTTAGTTCACCAAGCTGCAAGGTAAATTCTTTCATATCCTTATTTACGACATAAGCTTTTATCTCCGAGATCTTTTCGCCTACAGCTTTCTTAATATCCTTCACAAAGATATAGTCGCCATTGGAGAACGGAAGCTCACCCTTATAGATAAAAGGTAACATCCCCCAATTGATTAAATTGGACCGATAACGCTTTGTCGCATATTCATTCGCAATATTTGCAAAACCACCAAGCACCTTCTGACAGCTTGCCGCTTGTTCTCTAGCAGAACCATCACCTGGTTTTACTGCGAAGATAGTACTACCTATCTGGGTTGCTTTCTTATCAACAACAAACTTCTCTTCAATCTTCTCGAAGACATCCTTAAGTTCTGCGTTGGCATTAATGATATCCTCTCCTGCTATTCTTGCCTTCTCTGCCAGCTGAACTGCCTTTGCACGTCCCACATAAGCGGGATCCTTTCGAGATAAGGTGTATTCCGCTAAGCCCAAAGGATTGGAACGGAAGGATGAAGTCTCACCGGAAGGGATTAGCTCATCGGTTGTAGTAACAGGATCATGAATCTCAGCCACTACCTTGAGAATTAAATCCTCACTTAACTGTGTCATAACCGGCCAGTCTACGATACCGGGTCCGAATTTTAATTCAACACTGGGGTCAGCCTTACCTACACCGTCATAGACACGATTCTCATAGATGCTGCTGTCAAAGTAATAGTTTGGCTTCGAAAAGTTTATGTCAATATTCTCTGCGGAAGTTAGATAGCCCTGATTCGCTGCAGTTGCTGCGATGGATCTTGCATCCATTAACGCTACAGAAGCAATCTGTCCGTTATTTATCTTAGAACCTTCTCTGTTCGGAAAGTTTCTGGTAGTATGACGGATACTGAAGCCATTGTTAGCCGGAACATCTCCAGCACCGAAGCAAGGACCGCAGAAAGCCGTTCTAATGGTTGCACCGGAGGCCATCAATTTCGCTATAGAGCCATTCTTAACCAGCTCCATGAATACGGGCTGGCTGGCAGGATAAACGCTTAAGGAGAACTCGTCTGCACCTATGTATCTGCCATTCAAAATATCCGTAGCATCACAGATATTTTCAAAGCCACCACCGGCACAGCCTGCGATTGTTCCCTGATCTACATATAATCTGCCGTTTCTTACTTTATCCTTTAAAGAATACTTCACCTTATTATTATCAAGACTTACTAATGCCTTCTTCTCTACTTCATCAAGGATATCGTAAAGATTCGCATTCAGTTCATCTATGGTATATACATTACTCGGGTGAAAAGGCATCGCAATCATTGGCTTAATCTCTGACAGATCAACATATACCAATCCATCATAATATGCTACTTTTTCCGGCTTTATTTCTTTATAATCATTCGGTCTGTGATGCTGCTCATAGAATTCCTTCACAGAAACATCCGTCTCCCAGATAGAGGATAGACAGGTTGTCTCCGTCGTCATAACATCAACCCCGATTCTGAAATCAATACTTAAATTCCTTATGCCGTCACCAACAAACTCCATCACCTTATTATTCACATAACCGTTAGCAAAAACTGCTCCGATGATTGCCAGGGCAACGTCCTGTGGACCTACTCCCTTTCTCGGTGTTCCGGTCAGATAGATGGCAACAACTTCCGGCATATTAATATCATAGGTTTTATCCAATAATTGTTTTACTATTTCAGGGCCACCTTCACCGATTGCCATGGTTCCAAGAGCCCCATAACGGGTATGGCTATCAGAGCCCAATATCATATTGCCACCGGCAGCAAGCATTTCTCTCGCATACTGATGGATTACAGCCTGATGAGGCGGTACATAGACACCACCATACTTCTTTGCGCAGGATAGACCAAACATGTGGTCATCCTCATTGATTGTACCACCTACAGCACATAAGCTGTTATGACAATTGGTAAGAACGTATGGTACCGGGAATTTCACAAGCCCGCTTGCTCTTGCAGTCTGAACAATTCCTACAAACGTTATATCATGGGAAGTTAATTTGTCAAACTTTATCTTAAGTTTCTTATCATTACCGGAGGTATTATGATTGCTTAAAATACGGAATGCCATGGTTCCCTGCTTCGCATCTTCTTTGTTTATCTCGTTTCCTGTTTTGGCAAATAACATAGCAGCCGCTTCGTGATTATCTTCAATGATTTCGGTACTATTGAACAAATAGATACCCTTATCGTATAATTTTATCATTCTTACCTCCTGTGTTATATCAATGGACGAATACAATGCTACTGATAAATCTTACCTTCAGCTAAGTTAATTCTAAATTCTTCGTCACAGTCAACTGTTCTGGTACTGAAGATACCGTTGCTTGCTTTAATTTTCATTGCTACTACATTCGAATCATCAGTCTCTGTAAAGGTAACCTTTATATTGCCATCAAAATTATCAGAAAAAGTACCTACATCAGTAAGTAATTCCTCATGTCCGGCAAAATTAAAGCGGACTTCTAGCTGAGCATTTACATATACCAGATTAACTTCTTCCATCTCATCTGTAAAAGTTGAATTCGCTTTAACGGCACCTGTCTCAATGCCTTCCGAAATAACTGCTTCTTCATTCACAAATGATAATTCCATGAATTCCAAATCTATATCTGTATCATTCTTGACAACTAATTTACCATAGCCACTTTCAACTACCATTAAAGCGATGACCAAACCTAATATAATTACGGCAGCAGCACATATTCCTATCACTTTTTCCTTAGTATCAAAGAAATGGCTTTTAAATTCCTTTACACTTTCCGTTTTCTTAGCTTTTTTTATTCTTTTCATTCTAGATTCCTCCATTAATATTCCTGAGATTTTCAGTCATTCTTAATAATAATAGCTAACTATAAAATAATCAAGTCCTAATTATTATGAAAGTGATTGTAAATTAATACAGTACTAAAAAAAGATAGCAGTTTAGAAGAAATCTTCCGAATACTGCTATCTTTGTCTGTTATCATAGTCTGCTCTCTTAATCTGCTCCTTTATACTATCTTAATCTGTTATCTTAGTCTGCTCTCTTAATCTGTTCCCTTATACTATCTTAATCTGCTATCTTCGTCTGCTATGAAACAGCCCTTCGGCTATTTTGCATACTTAACCTTGCCCTTCAGTAAACCATTGCTACGAAACATGGTGATAAATCCCATCAGCATACTTATGATTGCGATTACGAACGGTAACAATACTTCGCCTTTCACTTCTGTATGCCCATTGATATTAATTAGACATAATACTAATGCAATCACAGTTATCATCGCAAATGTCAAGCCATTTAGAAAGCACCTAAATTTACTGATCTGATATTTTTTAACTATTTTTTTCATACAACCCCTCCTAATCATAAAACAGAATGACTCTATAGTGATTGGGATATTATCCCTTATTCTTATACAATAGAAAAATCATCTTGTTATTAATTAAACGATTTCGAAGTACAAAAGGTTGCATGTTTTTGAAAATTTTTCTTAAAATATCATTTTTATTAATTATATGGTATTTATTCCTACTCATTTGAAAACAAGCAGCAAAAATCCTTCACAATAGCCATACTTTTTTGCATGCTTTCCTATTCTATCGTGAAGGATTATTTAAATATTATTATTTACTCATTATTTACTTAATAGATTTGCACCAAACTGGATACATTGCTTCATTGTTTGTTCATCCGGAACCCAAAGAAGCCTTAGTCCTTCTCCTACTACCTCGAAACCGGCCTCCGTAAGACTTTCCTTTAATTGCTTTGGTGCTTCACCACTCCAACCGTAGCTTCCGAAGACTGCTGCTTTTTTGTTTTTGAATTTTAAACCCTTCATCATCTCCAGAAGACCACCGAGGGAATGCAAGTATCCGTTATTCACTGTTGGAGATCCCATGACAATCATCTTGGATTTGAATACTTCAGTCAAAATATCATTCTTATCCTCCTTCGAAGCATTCATCAGTTTTATAGTTACGTTAGAATCAGCCTGCCCGATCCCACTGGCTATGGCTTCTGCCATCTTTCTTGTTGCATTCCACATCGTATCATAAATGATTGTAATCTGATTTTCCTGATAATCCTTGGCCCAGGTCAGATACTGTTCTATAATCTGGGTGGGATGCTCCTTCCAGATGACACCATGGCTTGTACAGATCATAGATAACGGTAGCTGAAAGCTTAATACCTCTTCTATCTTCTTGATAACCAATTTGCTGAAAGGTGTAAGGATATTGGCATAATATTTTGTAGCTTCCACCATAATTTCATTTGCATCTGACATATCATTGAACAGAGATTCCGTTGCATAATGTTGTCCGAAGGCATCATTACTGAATAAGATATTGTCACCTGACATATAAGTGAACATGGAATCCGGCCAATGAAGCATCGGTGCTTCAACAAAAGTAAGTATACTGCTTCCGATATCCAGAGTATCACCTGTTTTGACGGTAATATAATTCCAGTCTTGATGATACTGGCCTTTCAGTATTTTTGCTCCATTGGCGGTGCAATAAATCGGAGTATCCGGAATCTCACGCATTAATTCCGGCAATGCTCCACTATGATCAGGTTCGGAGTGATTCATAATAATAAAGTCAATCGTCTTTAAATCAATTTCTTCCTTTAGTCTTTCCACGAATTCCTTATCATAAGGTTGCCATACTGTATCAATCAGGACTGTTTTCTCATCCCTGATCAGATAGGAATTATAAGATGATCCTTTTTTAGTAGAATATTCGTTTCCATGGAAATATTTAAGTTCCCAGTCAATTTTTCCGACCCAGGTTACCTTATCTGTTATTTTCTTACCCATTTTCTATGTCCTCCAATTTTTTGATCTATGTTATCTGCTTTCACTATACATATATCATCTACAATTGGCTTTGATTCAAATCACAGATATTTAGAATTTATGTAAAGACCTGGCAACTGAATTAGATATTTCCGGAAAAAGATATTAAGTTTCAGTATTGCACGCCCCACATTTTAACAATTTCCTTAAAACAAAAGGAAAAATCAATTTTTGAAATATCTTCGGTTGTAAAGATTGGAAGTTCCGTATATAACATATCTCCAATATAATAACTTGCCTTTCCTACGATTGTATTAGCTTCGACCGGTGCCTGAAGAGAACTTGGTACATTATATATAATTTTAACTGACTCGTCATCCCTCATGAGAAGGGACAGCTCCCCGTCCATATCTAGCTGCTCATACTTAATCTGTCCATTCTTGACAAAGATTGGTTCAAATTCAATATCTTTAAATATCTGCTTCTTTTCATAATTGTCAACTCCATAGCTCATTAATTCCTTGGTATCATGCCATTTCAAATTCTTATTCGGAGGCCATCCACAAGCTAATACAACGGATATTAAGGTTTTATCGGTTCTTTTAATCGCACCTACAAAACAATAACCTGCATTACCGGTAAAGCCTGTTTTAACCCCGATGGCACCCTCCATCATGTATAGGAATTTATCTTTATTTGAAACCGTAAAACCTCTACCCCTTTTAATTTCATTGAATTGATATGAGGAGGTATTGGTGATCTTGATGAATTGTTCATTTTTTATTGCATAGCTCGCAATAACAGCCAGATCTCTGGCAGTAGTATAATGACCTTCTGCATCGAGGCCATTCGGTGTAATAAAATTTGTATTCTCACAGCCTAAGGTTCTTGCTTTATCATTCATCATAACAGCAAAACCTTCGACAGAGCCTCCAACATATTCAGCAATTGCTACTGCAACATCATTATGACTTTCTAACATCAAGGAGTATAAGAGGTCCTTCAGATAATACTGCTCCCCCTTTTTGATATTAAGCTGAACATCCGGCATACTTGATGCATAGGAAGATACAGTAACTATTCCGTTTAAGTCGGCATTCTCCAGTGCAACGATACAGGTCATAATTTTTGTCGTACTTGCCATTGACATTCTATTGTAACCGTTTTTCTCATAAAGAACTCTGTTATTATCTGCATCCAACAATAATGCAGACTTCGCATGGAGATAAAGCTCTTTATCGATATAGGAAGGTGTAATCTCTTCGATGCCCTCATAATTCATTTCTTCATCAAAATATCTTTCTTTGATGGAATCAATGATGCTCATATACTCAATCTCGTTATCGATTGCTTCCTCGTTCTCTTCCTTAACCTCCTCGTCAATATCCTCAAAGACCAGACCGGTAGCATTCACAATCTCATCATAATAACTTTTTAAATTAAGATAATTAATTGATGTTACGATGATTAATAAGATGATTGCTGGTAAGATTTTAATATATTTATTCTTATTGAATTCCATAGCTTTGTATATCATCCCATCTATTTCCTTACTTTAAATTTATTGTGAGATTGTCAGAATATTCATACAAGTATATAAAAAAAGAGACTGATATTAATTCACTTGTTTTTCATCGATGCCGCAGGATAAAACGACTGAAATATCTAATTATTCCGATAATGAGATGCAATTAATACACCGAGAATCCACTTTACTACCATATTTATTCGTTGTATAATTAGGACAATTATGTTATTTAAAAAGGGGTAAAGCAAATGTCCGAAGATAAAATCACACTTGATAACAGCAAGGATAACGACAAGAACAAAATATCCGAAGAAGCCCAAGAAATACAGATCGTACAGGATGAAAATGGTCCTGTGGAAAGCAATTCTTCGCAGAGCACTTCCTATGTAGAAACCAGTCCTACGGATGATACGGATCCCTCTGAGAAAAAATCATCATTAGAGGAGCAAGTTTCTGAAACAGGGGCATTGTCTGACGAAGTTAACATTGTTAAGAAGAAATATAAATTCAATCTATATAAAATCATTCGTATCCTGTGCTTGATCGGTTTTATCGTTTTTACCGCTTTATTTATCAATGAAGTTATTATACAGCCTTATAGAATTAAGAAATCAATTGACTTAACTAGAGATTTGTATAACAGACCTACTGAAAAACCTGAAGTCAGCGTTGCACCTACCGATGCTCCTGTGGATGTAGTTAACGCAGAACCTTCACCCGGTATCATTGAGGCTACTCCTACTCCTGATCCTAACCGAGATAATCAAGGCCGTCTTCTTCAGTTCAAGGATCTGTTAGCCATCAATGATGATATCAAGGGTTGGATTACAATTAAAGATACGAATATTGATTATGTAGTTATCCAATCCGACCGAGATAAACCTGACTATTATCTGGATAAAGATATTAATGGAGCGTATAGTAAAGCAGGAACCCTATACCTGGATGCCCTTTCTTCTGTCGAAGCTGATACTCAGAACCTGGTAATTCATGGACACAACATGGTATCGACTGCAGAAAAGATGTTCCACTATTTATTGGAATATAATGATAAAGAAGATGAGAATAAGCTCAGTTATTACAAAGAACACCCGGTAATCAAATTTGATACGATCTATAATCCCGGTGAATGGAAGATCTTCTCCGTGTTTATCACAACCGGTGATGCTGACAGCAAGGATTTCTTTGATTATCGGAAGTCCTCCTTCAAAAACTCTTCTGACTTTTTAAACTTTGTTTATCAGATGCGTATCCGTTCTGTGCTTAATATAGATACTGTAGATATCAATGAAAATGATCAAATTCTTACACTCTCCACCTGCTCCTATGAGCTTGATAATTACAGAACTGTTATTGTTGCCCGTAAAGTAAGAGAAGGCGAAGCTTCAGAAGTAGATTTGGATAGTATTACTGTGAATGAGAATCCACTTCAACCGTCAGCCTATTATTATTACAAAGGCGGTGAAGCTCCTGAGCTAGCAGAAAACTTCGAAACCGCATTAGCTAATGGACAGATCACCTGGTATACACCTGTTGAAACCACAACGGAATAGATTGTTTTTAGCAAATATAAATTAGCATTTACATAAAATGCATAGAGATATGGCGGCCTGTGACCAGGCCGCCATATCTAATATTTCTTTATTATTCACTCAATAACCTATTTTGTTCCATTTATCTAATCCGTTTGCTTCACAATGATAGGAACTATAGTCTAGACTTAAAGTCTTCATATCCAAACTGTTTAATCACTTTCAGGCCTTCCTGCTCCTTATTGAGTACGATAGTCGGAAGGTTGATTCCATTGAAGGTGTTATTCTTAACCATAGAATAGATAGCCATATCACAGAATACCAACCTATCTCCTACCTTCAAAGGCTCAGGAAAGGAGTAATCACCGATGACATCACCTGAGAGACAAGTAGGTCCGCCGAGGCGGTAAGTATAGGGATATTGTCCGGGGGTTCCGGAACCGATGATATTCGGCCGGTACGGCATTTCTAGTACATCCGGCATATGACAAGCTGCTGAGGTATCCATAATTGTTAATAACATACCATTCTCATTTAATTCCAAAACTGTACTAACCAGATAACCTGCATTGAGGGCAATGGCTTCCCCTGGTTCTAAGTATACCTTAACCTGATATGTTTCCTGAATCCGTTTAACGCAACGTATTAAGATTTCGATATCATAGTTATCTCTTGTGATGTGATGACCGCCACCGAAGTTAATCCATTTCATTCCCTTCATCAGAGGTCCGAACTTCTCTTCTATTACAGTAAGGGTACGTTCCAGAACGTCAGAATTCTGTTCACACATGGTGTGAAAATGCAATCCGTCAATTCCTGTCAGGTCTACACCTTCCAATTTGGAGGCAGTAATTCCGAATCTGGAGCCTAGAAAACAGGGATTATACATATCCGTCTCTATCTCTGAATATTCCGGATTAATCCGTAATCCACATGAAACCTTCTTTGGGCTACTTAAAATTTTACTTTTATATTTCTCCCATTGGGCGATGGAATTGAAAACGATATGGTCACAGAGAGCAATAATCTCATCTATCTCATCCTCACGGTATGCCGGAGAAAAGATGTGAACCTCCTTGCCCATCTCTTGATGACCGAGCTTTGCTTCGAACAGGGAGCTTGCAGTTGTACCACTCAGGTAGCTTCCGATCAGAGGGTACGTTGAATACATGGAAAAAGCCTTCTGAGCGAGTAATATCTCACAACCTGTTTGGTCCATGACTGACTTCAATAGCTCACAGTTTTTCCGCAATAAGTTCTCTTCAATAACATAAGAAGGTGTTGGAACCTTCGTGACGTCGAAATTCATACTTTCCTCCGATCCTTTTCCATTGATAGAAGGGTGTTGCAGGATCACATCATGCAGCACCCAATAATATAGATACTATAATTGTTCTATGAAATCAGGAGTCCTAAGATGGAGAATACATCCCCGGTTGAGGCATCTGATTTCCTAATCTCAATCTTGTGCAGCTTCTTTTCCTTAGACTTATATACTTCAACGGAGTCGGCATAATTACCCCATCCACCAGTGAAATCAGCATTCAGAGTCCATACCTTTACACCGTCTACATACACATCATACTGCCCACTCCTGCCATCAACGGTTTTATAATACATAATACCAATATTCTGGGCTTCTGTCTCAAATACGATGGCTTCCTTACCACCATTGGTCGTCCAGTTGTTCGGGAAGGGGGCAAATACTTTAGCTATCTCAAAGCTACCCAAGGAAACCGGTGTAATATTTGAACTATCTAGAATTGTTGCATCAATGTAACCTTCCGTAAACTGCGGTTCCTTTGTCAGAGGAGTTACCTCCTCTGTGATTGTATCAAGCTTCGCATAAACAGAATTTAGATATCCCCAGAGGATTTCGCCAACCATTGCATGACCCTTATCATTCGGGTGAATATTATCCGGTGATATCTCATCCCAGGTAAAGGTACCCTTTTCGATTTCTTTTAAGATTGCTTCACGATAACTGATACGGGGCAGGTTATACCAGAAACCAACATGAAGATGCACTGCCTGTGCGCTTGTTCCATCCTCCTGTGTCATAAACAACTGGATGACAGCAGGATTGTTTTCAGCTATTAAAATTCTACGTATCAGATCCTCATAGGTCTCCTTATAGAACAAGGAATCACTGTCATTTACAGAGAATTCTACGACTACAACATCAGGTTGATAGGCAAGTAGGTCTTTGTCAGCACGGTGAACACCTAGATATGAGGTTGTTGCTCCAATTCCTGCATTCACAAAGTTAACCTTGGTATCAGGAAAGGTATCCGTCCACCACTTACTGAATACATTCGCATACCCATTATTATTCGACGCAGAAGAGCCTTGTGTTATGGAGCCACCGATGACAGCAACTGTAATCTCCTCACCGTCTCTTGCTTTCTTCATGACCGCAGCCAGTCTTGCCAGATCTCCTTCATTCAAAATCGCATTCGTAACCATCTCAGCAGATGCATAATCGGTAGAAGCTTGTACTAATTGATCAGGTGACAGTGTCGGCAGAACCTTATTCGTATCAGTTTCCTGAGACTGTACCATACTTTCCTTTGCAGTTATCTCTTCCGGCACTTCTGTCGGTGCAGCCGTTAATACTGTAGAATTCTCTGTTACAGTATCCCGAGTAGAATTCTCCGATAAAGTATCCTGAGAAGAATTCTCCAATATGGTCTCCTGCGTAGAATTACTGCTATTCTTTGAACATGCTATCAGCAGTAACGTACTGCTGGCAAATAGCATGAATAAACTTAGTCTACTAAGTTTCATTAGAAAATACCTCATGTATCATAGGTTATCCTTTATGGGCACAGGGACTTATCAAACTAATCTACCATTTCCGGTTTGAAGCTTTCCTTCCAAGGCAAACCACAGATATTTAATTGATCCATGAATGGATCGGGATCAAATTCTTCTACATTGTGTACACCTGGTTTCTTCCATTTACCTTGTAATACCATCATGGCACCAATCATTGCCGGAACTCCAGTGGTATAGCTGATCGCCTGGGAACCCACCTCACGATAGCACTCCTCATGGTCACAGACATTGTATACATAATAGCTTACTTCCTTACCATCCTTCACACCGGTATAGATGCAGCCGATGTTGGTCTTACCCTTAGTTCTAGGACCTAAGGAAGCCGGATCCGGAAGAACCGCCTTTAAGAACTGTAACGGGATAATCTTCTGGCCTTCAAAATCAATCGGTACAATTGAGGTCATGCCAACATTCTCAAGTACTCGCAGATGTGTGATATAGCGTTCGGAGAAGGTCATAAAGAAACGAATTTTCTTAATTCCCGGCAAGTTAAGAGCCAGCGATTCCATCTCCTCATGGTGTAACAGATACATATCCTTCGTTCCGATCTCCGGGAAATTATAAACTCTCTTAATTTCCAATGGCTCTGTCTCATGGAACTGCCCATTCTCAAAATAACTTCCGGGAGCAGTAATTTCACGGATATTAATTTCCGGATTAAAGTTAGTTGCAAAGGGATAACCATGATCACCTGCATTAGCATCCAGAATATCAAGGGTGTGAATCTCATCAAAATAATGCTTTAATGCATATGCAGAGAATACTCCGGTAACACCGGGATCAAAGCCACAGCCAAGCACTGCGGTAATGCCCGCTTTTTCAAATTTTTCTCTATATGCCCACTGCCAGCTATACTCAAACTTAGCAGTATCCTTCGGTTCATAGTTAGCAGTATCAAGGTAATCCACCTTGGTTGCAAGACATGCTTCCATGATAGTCAGATCCTGATACGGAAGTGCAACGTTAATTACGATCTGAGGTTTGTAAGAATTAATTAATGCAATCACCTCATCTGTATTGTCAGCATCTACCTGTGCTGTTGTTACCTTTGTCTTATAACCACGTTCCTCAACCTGTGCTTTTAAGGCATCACATTTGGATTTTGTTCTGCTTGCGATACAGATCTCCTCAAAAATGTCAGAATTCTGACAACATTTATGAATTACAACGCTTGCTACACCGCCTGCGCCAATAATTAAAGCTCTACTCATTTCGTTTCCTCCTTCGATTTTATATCATTCTAAATAATTACGAAACTATATCATTGATAAAATTTTTCTTGCAACTGATGCAAATTCCTTCGCTCCATACTGATTCCGCGTTAATTACGCTCAGGAACATGCATCAGTTGTAAGAAAAATTGCCACAGTTTTTAAGTTTCGCAATTATATTATTAAAACTGTAGTAATAATTCACGTAGCAGCTTACAAGCTAGGGCTGTTGACGCTCCGCTCTGGTCATAAATCGGAGACAGCTCATTCATATCAAGTGCTACAATATTTAATTTAAATACTTTATTTAATGCTTGGATCAGTTCCATGAAGGTAACGCCTCCAGCCTCCGGTGTTCCGGTTCCAGGGAATACGGAAGGATCCAAAACATCAAGGTCGATGGTGAGATATACCGGTTTTCCTCTTAATAATTCTACTACAGAATCCAATCTCTCCAGATTGAATTTCTGCGTAAATACATGATCCTTCGCCCAGAGGAATTCTTCCCTGTCTCCACTTCTGATTCCGAATTGATAGATGCGATCATCGCCGACAATATCGTGGCAGCGTCTCATGACACTGGCATGGGATAGTTCTTCTCCAAGATAATCATCCCGAAGATCTGCGTGGGCATCAAAATGGATGATGTGCAGGTCCGGATATTTCTTAGCTACTGCTCTTACACTGCCCAAGGTTACCAGATGTTCACCTCCGATCATCAGAGGCTTCTTATGATCCTCTAAGATTGTCTGGCTCATCTCTTCAATGGTCTGTAATACCCGCTCCGTATTGCCATATCCAAATTCCAGATCTCCTGCATCAAAGATCTTCTTATCTATCAAATCTTGATCCAGATAAGGACTATAGGTCTCTATGCCATAACTTTCATTACGGATTGCAGAACTTGCGAATCTGGTACCCGGACGGTACGAGGTTGTCCCATCAAAAGGTGCACCAAATAAGATAATATCACTATCTTCATATTCATGATCACAGGCAATAAATGTATGGATATTTCTATTCATCTTCATTCAACTGCTCCTTTACATAATTAGGGAGTGCAAAGCATCCCTGATGAAGCTTTGTATTATAGTATTTCGTTTTTAATCCAAGAGCATTCCATCGATCTTCCTGAAGATTAGTTAGCGGGTCATTTTGTTTAGAAGCATACCCGAACAGCCAATAACCGGACGGATAAGTCGGAATATGTGCCTGATAAACCTTTGCTATCGGAAAGGTCTCTTTAATCCTCTGATGAGCACGTTTCATAGCTTCTACATAGGAATCATAAAAAGTACTTTCGTGCTGGTTAACTAAAATCCCCTTTTCCTTCAAAGCGTTGAAGCAGTTACCGTAAAATTCTTTCGTAAATAAACCTTCTCCAGGCCCAAAAGGATCTGTGGAATCAACTAAGATCAAATCATACTCATTTGACTTGCGTCGTACAAACTTCAAACCGTCTTCATAATAAATATGAACTCTCGGATCATCAAGTCTGCAGGCCGTTTGTGGAAGATATTCCTTACATGCTTCTACAACCATGGAGTCAATTTCCACCATGTCAATGTGTTCAATACTTTCATATCGGGTTAGTTCTCTGATTGTTCCACCGTCTCCGGCTCCAATCACCAGAACCTTTTTAATATCCAGATTTGTTGCCATCGGTACATGGACAATCATATCATGATAGATAAATTCGTCCTTCTCTGTTACCATCAGGCAGCCATCAAGGGCTAAAACTCGTCCAAAATCATTTGTATCAAAGATAGTGACATGTTGAAAATCACTTTTCTGATTAAACAACTCCTTCTTAACCTTTAACGAAAACCGTACATGTTCCGTATGTTGCTCTGAATACCATAATTCCATATATTATCCTCCATGCTGCCGTTGTGCGGCAGCCACATAGCCCGGAAGAACCAGGAGTGTTCATTTTTATCTTAATTAAAATCGATAATATTAATATGTTCAATATTCATATCCTTCGGACCGGTGATATTACTGCCTTTCGACTTAGCATATAAAATATAATCAATGATATCCTGTGTGATACGTTCACCGGGAGCTAAAATAGGAATTCCCGGCGGATAACACATTACGAATTCACCAGCAATGTGTCCGACACCTTCCTGCAGTAGCACTGACTTCTTCTCATGATAAAAAGCTTCCTGCGGAGAAAATACTACTTCCGGATCAATATATTCATGGTTGAGCATTCCAACCTTATCCTTGGTGTAGATTCGTTTGATTTCAGATAATGCTGAAATCAGACGTTCTATCTCAAATGCCCTATCACCTGCAGAAATAACTGCTAATAGATTGCCGATATCTCCAAACTCTACTTGGATACCGTATTCATCTCGAAGCAGCTCGTATACTTCAATACCGGCTAAACCAATTTCAGCAGTATGAATGGATAATTTAGTACGGTCAAAATCAAAGATGGTATCACCGTTCTTTAATTCCTCTGAGAACGCGTAATATCCACCTAATTTATTGATTTCATGTCTTGCATACTCTGCTAACTCAATGGTTTTCTCTACCATTTCCTTGCCATTGATTACCATGTTCTTTCTTGCTAAATCAAGTGAAGACAGAAGCAAATAAGAACCACTGGTGGTCTGAGTTAGGTTAATGATCTGTCTTACATAACCCGGGTCAACAACGTTTTGGCAGATTAAGAAGGAGCTTTGCGTTAGAGAGCCCCCTGTTTTATGCATACTGACAGCCGCCATATCAGCACCCGCAGCCATAGCACTGATTGGAAGATTCTCTCCAAAATAAAAATGAGCACCATGTGCTTCATCAGCCAGTACTTTCATTCCATATTCATGTGCCAGTTTAACTATTTTCTTAATATTAGAACAAACTCCATAATAGGTAGAAATCTTTATCAGGATAGCCTTGGCATCCGGATTATTCTTAATTGCTGTCTCAATCTCCTCCACTGACATACCAAGTGGAATTCCTAATTGATGATTTACACCCGGATTTACATAGACCGGGATGGCACCACAGACTACGAGAGCGTTGATGGAACTGCGGTGAACATTTCTGGGCATAATGATCTTGTCTCCTGATTTACAGGTGGACATAATCATAGCCTGGACTGCCGCGGTTGTTCCGTTAACCATAAAAAAAGCCGCATCTGCACCAAACGCCTCAGCGGCCAGTTCCTCAGCAGCTTTAATCACCGAGATCGGATGGATCAGATTGTCCAAGGATTTCATGGAATTTACGTCTACCTTTAAGCAATCGATACCTAAAAAATCGGTAAGCTCAGGGGTTCCTCTTCCGCCCTTATGACCTGGTACATCAAATGGTACTATACGGTTCTTTTTATGTTCTAACAACGCTTCATGAATGGGTGTGTTCTGTTGTGTATATTTCTTTTTATCATTCATGAATGTTTTCTCACATTCCTTTCCTTAATAAATGTTCATACCACTAAAAATCTCAATCATTTCCTTACGAAGACTGTTCGTGATATCTAGTCTCTGCTTTGGAGGCAATTCATAAACATCCTTATTAAATAAGTAGTTCTGTAATTCGATTTCCTTAATCAGCATCTTGGTATGGAAAATGTTTGACTGATATACATTGACATCAATCGCATCATATCTTGTTAAAGTCTGATCATCAATATAATCCTGGATGGAGGTAATATCATGATCAATAAAATATTTCATGCCATGAAGGTCTCTGGTAAAGCCTCTGACACGATAATCTATGGTTATAATATCGGAATCAAAACTACCGATCAAATAATCTAATGCGTTAAGAGGTGAAATCTCACCGCAGGTTGAAACATCAATATCTACACGGAAGGTAGAAATCGAGTTATCCGGGTGGTGTTCCGGAAAGGTGTGGACAGTAACATGGCTTTTATCAAGGTGTGCATGAACGGATTCACCCTTCGTTGCGGTTTCTCTTGATGACCTCAGATATTTTCCCTGATTACAGGATTCATCAATATGATCAGACGATAAGGAGCCCTCTGCAATCAAAATATTAACGGAGGCACCTTGTGGGTCATAATCCTGTTTTGATATATTCAGAATATGCGCACCAATCATCTCAGTAACGTCCACTAAAATTTTCGTCAGACGTTCTGAATTATACTGTTCATCGATATAAGCAATATAATCTCTCTGTTCCCTCTCACTTTTTGCATAGCAAACATCATAAATGTTGAAGCTAAGTGTCTTTGTGAGGTTGTTAAAGCCGTATAGAGTAAGCTTTTTATCCAACCCTAACATCACAACCTTTCTTTATGTAGTGTTGCCGCTAATATGTTAAAATACGCTTTATTCCATCTTCGAACTCATAAAATTCCTAATGTATGAAAAGTCAGTTTTCATAAGTGATGTATGTTACATCGTTATGTAATATTCGGATTCCGTAATTTATAATTAACAGCATGGACTATTATACAAAAATGTATACAATCTTGCAAGCATTATTTTTACTATTATTAAACCGCCTGTTTAGTATTACTGTTACTATTTATATAAAACCGGTACATAGCAGAAAAGTTCTATCGTTGAATTTATAAAACTGCTTTTCTATGCTCATTATTCTGAGAAAGACCTTGTTATTACTTGACGTTTCCTACCATCATTGCTATACTGGAGTGGAAATAATTAACATATCGGATTGTATCTATGTTTTTAGGAGATGAGGTGCTCTCATGATTGAAATCTTGGGTATTATGATAGGCGTAATATTTATATTACTTTTTTGCGCCATACACTTTCGGATCATGTGGATTATCAGTGGTTATATTATTAACTTTATTCGGTTTATAAAAAACCATAATTGGAACTCCGAGGATATATGAAAAAGAGGATTATCATTCTACGCTAGGAATGAATATCCTCTTTTTCATATTTATTCATTAATAATATACATTTAATAAGTACTTTTTCTCCTGATAACTGCTATTAATATCCTGTTACTTATATATCTAACTTCAGCTGCATCTCTTCTTCTGCTTCTAGCTTAAAGTCCTCAAGCTTCTCCGGATTCATAACCGGCAGAGACTCCAGGGACTGAAGTCCGAAACTTCTTAAGAATTCCTCCGTTGTTCCGAACAGAATCGGTCTACCAGGTACATCCATTCTACCAAGTTCGCAGATTAGATTATATTCTACTAATTTATTCACTGCATGGTCTGATTTAACACCACGGATTGCCTCAATCTGCAGCTTCGTGATTGGCTGCTTATAAGCGATGATGGATAGCGTCTCCAGTAGTACATCCGTCAGTACATGCTTCTTTGGTATATGAGTAACTTTAATAATAGTTTCATACATGGAGGATTTGGTACAGAGCTGGAACGCTCCGTCCAGTTCAATCAGATGAATTCCTCTTCCTTCCTCCTCGTACTGGTCCATCATATTATGTAAAATCTTACGCGTTGTATCCACATCATGATCAATGGCACCAGCGACACGTTCCAATTCTACAGCTTCTCCCATGGTAAATAGAATGGCTTCAATCTGTGCCTCTATCAGCTTTAATTCCATTAAAAGCCTACCTCCTCCATTTGCATGATATCATTTGCCAGGTACGTGATGATGATATCATCAAATAAACATTCCTGATCAATTTGAATTCTGCCGATTTTTATAAGCTCCAGAATGCCAAGGAATAAAACGATGATTTCCATACGGGTGTTCTGTGCTTCTAATAGATTTCTGAATGAAAATTTTCTATGTAATAACCCATATTCCTGAATCTGCGCGAATTTCTCTGCAAGATTAATTTCTTCCCTCTCAATCTTTCCGAATTTACTACGGATCGGGTCAATCTTATCCACCTGTTTTTTCACGATGGATTTAAAGATCTCGTGAAGTTTTGAAAGCGTCAGATCACCGAGAAGATCATCGACATTAATGTCTTCCTTATAATCTGCTATTTCCTGCGGGATGGTAGGAGCCTTAAACATCGCACGTGATGCATCCATCTGCTTGTCCTTCAACTCTTCAGAGATGTATTTATACATCTTATACTCAAGCAAGCGCTCTACGAGCTCCTGTCTCGGGTCGATAGGTTCTTCCTCGTCACTCTCGGGAGCAGGCAATAACATCTTGGATTTGATATTTAACAAGGTTGCTGCCATCACTAAGAACTCGCTCATAACCTCAAGGTTTTTGGAATCCATCTGTTTGATAAATTCCAGGTATTGCTCTGTGATTACAACAATCGGTATATCGTAGATATTTACCTTATTCTTATCAATTAAATGAAGCAGAAGGTCAAGGGGACCTTCAAATGCTTCTAATTTTACCGGAATACCCATGTTACTCCTTTCCTAGCCAACTCGGTATTTGCGAAGCCATCTAATTGATATAATTTTTCATACAATTATGCAAATTCCTTCGCTCCATGCTGATTCCGCGCTAAATACGCTCAGGAACATGCTTAGTTGTATGAAAAATTGCCAAAGTTTTAGAGTTTCGCAATTACCTATATAACCAATTAGTACTATAATGTACGAAAACTTATTTATCACCTTTTAACTCAATATAAACCAACTCAGGAACATTAAATAATCTCGGCATAACCGAATGTGAACCAAGTCCGCGCGATACCACCATGGTGCTGCCGTTTTGTGTATGTTTACCGGCATCGTACTTCGGAAAGAACTTAACTTGAGGTGAAATCAATCCGCCAACTCCGGGGATTCTTACCATGCCTCCGTGAAAATGTCCGGACACGACCAAATCAGCGCCCCAATCAGCATAATGCTTAAAATAGAGGGGGTTATGCGCTATTAAAATATGATAGTCTCCTTCTTGCTCAGAGCAAATCAAATCTTTCAGATAAGTCGTATCCATATCCGGCATATGATTCCGTTCAAAATATGCATGACCGATGGATAAACCGGTGAAGCACAATTTAGATTTGTTATCGCAAACTCTGATGCTCTCATTATCAAGGAAAACTACACCAATAGTTTCTAATTTCTTTCTATATTCTGCCCATGTAGAATAAAGTTTGTTACGATCAAGGTTTTGCATCATGGGACCATCATTTGAAGTGGAACCTTCCGAAGATCGTAGAGCTGCTTCTCCATATAACTCCATCCTCTGTTCATGATTACCATACGCATAGTATATCTTATATTTTTTTACCAAACTTTCCAATAAGGCAAAAGCATTACTTGGGTAAGCTATTTCTTTCTTATTAATCATATCTCCTGCAACCAGAATAAAATCCGGAGCAAGTTTATCAATTTGTTTGACTAGTCTTACATTATTCTTACCAAAGGTATTGTTATGAAGATCAGCTAATATTACTAAGCTTGTCTTTTTCGTACCGGATGGGAACCTTGCAGACGTTACCAGATATCTAGTTGTGACTATCAGCTTCCGTTCAATCAAAGACCAGATGATAATAAGGATAATGATGCTGATAATTAATTGATTACTCTGCATGTATGCTCCTTTCAGTTTAAATCCGTTGTTGTCCATCCTATCAGGTGATGAGAAACCAATGAATTCATACCTATTATACTATACTAGCAAGCAGAACATGTGTCAATAAGCTACAGGAATCAAAACAGAGATTTCATTTTAGTTTCGAAATCTCTGCTCAACATAGCTATTAAATTATAGAATTATGTTATTTTATAACAAGATATCATACCCTAAATCTCTTTTTATTGAACCTTTTTATTGAGCTTTCTTATTGAGCTTTCTTAATGAGCTTTCTTATTGAGCTTTCTTATTGAGCTTTCTTATTGAGCTTTCTTATTGAGCTTTCTTATTGTGCCTGCTTATTAAGGAAAAATCTTCTTATGACCTTTACAAAGCAATCTTTATAATTTGCCTTATTGACAGCCTGGGAAGCCAAGATATCAATTTTTCCAATCTCATCATCACCGTAATAATAGATAATCTCGCCTATCTTATCATTTTGAGCAACCGGAGCCGGGATTTCCTCGTATAAGATAACTTCTTTTCTGATTTCCGAAGGGTCTTTGCCTTTTATACACAGATATGAGAATTCACTACCTGGAACGCCCTGTACCTTATCATAAACTCCTTTATCCACTTTAACCGGCTCTAACACAAGGTCTGCATTATCATCGGTATAAATACTGTAATTAGCAAAACCATAATTCAAAAGCTTTGACGCCTCCATAAATCTAGTTTTGGTATCCGGTGCAGCCATAATGACTGCAATCAAATTCATGTTGTTGCGTTTGGCAGTAGCAGATAAGCAATATTTCGCCAGACTGGTAGATCCGGTTTTAAGTCCTGTTATACCCTGATAAAATTTAACCATCTTATTGGTATTCGTTAAACCAAATTCAATCTCGCCTCGTTTTGTAGAATGTACAATCGTATCCATCCATACTGTAGAATATTTGCTGATCTCCGGAAACTTAGTAATCAAGGCTCTGGACATCAATGCTACATCATAGGCTGAGGAATAATGATTGTCGGTATCCAGTCCGCAGCAATTGACAAAATTCGTATTATTCATTCCAAGATCTTTAGCTCTTTTATTCATCCTGGCAACAAATTCTTCTTCTGAACCAGCAATCAATTCCGCCATTGATACAGAGGCATCGTTGGCACTGGCAATACTGATACATTTTATCATGGTGTCAACCGTCTGAATTTCATTTGGCTCTAGATATACCTGAGAACCACCCATAGATGCCGCATATTCGCTGACACTTACTTCATCGGTAAGATTAATCTGACCGTCTTCTATCGCTTCAAAGATCAACAGCAGGGTCATAACTTTCGTGATACTCGCTGGTTTTAGACGTTCATCTTTGTTTTTCTCATAAATGACGGTACCGGTAGAGCCTTCAATTAATACAGCAGAAGGAGAACTCAAATTCAATGTTGATTCCACTTTAGCAGTGGCAATAACAGTCTCCTCTTCCTTGTTATCTGTCGTACCTGACATGGTCGCATTTGTAGTTATTGGATATAGGAAAAGTAAAAGCATGGAACATATAAGGAAAACCGCACTGATCCTTTTCAAATTTTGCCTCCATTCCACCGCCTGCGGCGGATACTTTGCCAAAAATGTATTATTACTATTCTAATCCATGCTCTTTCATTTTAGACCAAACTTATCACAAATTTGTCTTATTTTTAAGACTTTCTATTCCACAATCACCGTACATTTAAGAACCTTCCCTTTTACTCTTCCGTAGATTATTGTGCTTCCTTTATTCTTAGCCTTTACTTTACCAAACATGTTAACCGTAGCGATACCTCTTTCTTTACTATTCCAACGGACATAGGAATTGGTACCCTTTATCTTCAGGTGATACGTATCTCCTATCTTTAAGACTATTTTGTCTGAATTTATATCGATTACATGAACCCGACATTTCAGTTCCTTATGATCAACCTTTGCAATAATAAAGGCTTTACCGGTCTGATAGCCAAACACTCTACCATTAAAATTCACACCGGCAACTCTGAAATTCGTGGAGGAGTAGGAAACTCGTTTGTTAATTGCAAACACATACAGATGGAATTCTTCCCCCTTTTTCAGATAAAGATCATTCTCATTCAGATGCAGGGAGAATGGTAACGTAAAGGATTTCCTATAAAATAGAGATGATCTTTGATATAAAAATTGAAGGACAATTATTACGGCAATTACAATGATGCATAGTTTATAGATTTGAAAGAACAACGGTTTCTTATTACATTTGGTGTTTTTCATTAAACTCATCCCTGACTCAATTACCTGTTTGTATCATTCTATGATAGGTAGAAGGAAAATTGAATTTAAATATTAGCATTGTTCCTAGCAAAGGTTCTCTGAATAATGAAAAAGACCAAGTAGTTGTTTCTTAAAAACAACGACTTGGCCAGGATTATTTATTGATGTGCGTAACAAAACAACACACAGTACTTCCCAAACGTTAAATCTCAATTACTCCGTCCTTCGTAACAATCGCATACACATATTTTAGTTTTTCCGGCTTTTCGCCACCGATAACATAAGCCTTCAGCAGACGTTTTTTAGCTTCCATCAGCTTGTTGCTATCGTTTGCATATAAGGTAGCCAAGGACTCACCTTTAATTACCTGATCTCCAAGCTTTTTATGAATCTTAAGCCCGACGCTAAGATCAATGACACTTTCCTTGGTCTCTCTACCTCCACCCAGAATTAATGAGGTCATGCCAACCTCATCCGTATGGATGTAAGTAACATAACCATCCGTGGTCGCTGCTACTTCTTCTGCAATACTAGCTTTTTCAAATAACTCTGTACGGAAGATCGGTTCACTGTTACCACCCTGTGCTCTTACAAAGTCAGCAAATTTATAAAGTGCACTCTTATCTTCAATGGTTTTATTCAACTTCAATCTTGCTTCTTCCACGTCTTTTGCAAGCTCTGCCCCAACTAACATATAGGATGCCAGAGTCATGCTTACCTCAAGCAAATCTTTAGGTCCATTTCCACTTAACGTATCAATAACCTCAATAACCTCAAGAGTATTACCAACTGCATTACCCAACGGCTGGTTCATATCAGTAATCACTGCAAAGGTCTTTCTTCCTGCAATAGTTCCGATCTGTACCATCTCCTTCGCCAGTGCCAGAGAATCCTCGTATTTCTTCATGAAGGCTCCACTTCCGGTCTTAACATCCAGAACAATTACATCGGAGCCGGAAGCAATCTTTTTACTCATAATACTGCTTGCAATTAAGGAAATATTATCTACGGTTGCTGTAACATCACGAAGTGCATATATCTTCTTATCTGCAGGAGCTAGGTTAGCTGTCTGTCCTACAATTGCCATTTTAACGGTATTCACATTGTTAATGAACTGTTCTGTAGAAATTGAAGTAGAGAAGCCTGGGAAGCTTTCCAATTTATCAATGGTTCCGCCCGTGTGTCCAAGACCGCGTCCGGACATCTTCGCAACCGGTATTCCGAGGGATGCTACCATTGGTCCTAATACAAGGGAGGTCTTGTCACCCACGCCACCGGTACTGTGCTTGTCTACCTTCACACCTTGAATCTGAGATAGATCGAGCAGATCACCACTGTGAGCCATAGCTACCGTTAAAGCAGCTGTTTCCTCGTGATCCATACCATTTAAACATACTGCCATTAAAAATGCAGACATCTGGTAATCAGGAACGGACCCGTCCGTATATCCCTTAATGATAAACTCTATCTCTTCTGAAGTTAAGCGTTCTTTGCTTTTCTTTTTATTAATCAGATCGTACATTTTCATAAACGAAAACCCTCCATTTTTGCATTTCCATTAACAAGAAATTATTCCCGTACTTTTAGGGTAGAATACTATTATATACCATTTTAAATAAAAAGCCTATCCCTTAATTCCTATAATTCGAAAATATGCGAAATCATATTTGTTACGACTACTTCTATAATAATGAACAGTTTGTATAAATATTAAGGCAAAATGATTGACGAACCCATAAAAAAAGGATAGAATAAGGAAACTAAAATTTGAGGGAGATTGAGAAAATGAGTTTTAAATTTGTAAGAGAAGTTATATCTCCAGAGGAATTGGTACAACTTTATCCAATGCCTGCGAAGGATGTTCTTCGTAAGAAGGAACGTGATAAGCAGATTAAAGATGTCATAACTGGTGCATCGAATAAATTCTTAGTCATCATTGGACCTTGTTCCGCGGATAATGAGGATGCGGTATGCGACTATATCTCCCGCCTAGCTCAGGTTCAGGAGAAGGTTGAGGATAAGGTAATCCTAATTCCTCGTATTTATACCAATAAACCGAGAACAACCGGAGAAGGATATAAAGGAATGGTACATCAGCCGGACCCTGAGAAAGAACCGGATCTTCAGGAAGGTTTGATGGCCATGAGGAAGATGCATCTTCGCGCAATTGCAGAAAGTGGATTAACTGCAGCTGATGAGATGCTTTACCCTGAAAACTGGCCCTACGTGGAGGACATCCTCTCCTACGTTGCAGTTGGTGCCCGTTCTGTAGAAGATCAGCAGCATCGCCTGACAATCAGCGGTATGGACGTTCCTGCCGGTATGAAGAACCCTACCAGTGGTGATTTCTCCGTTATGCTTAATTCCGTGGTAGCTGCACAGGCAAGTCATACGTTCTTATACCGTACCTGGGAAGTGACTACCTCCGGTAATCCTCTTGCTCATACCATTCTAAGAGGTGCTGTGAATAAGCATGGTCAATCCATACCGAATTATCACTATGAGGATTTAAACCTTCTTGTTTCCATGTATAATGAGCGTGATTTACTAAACCCAGCAACTATTGTTGACGCAAACCATGCCAATTCCAATAAATTATATAGCGAACAGACCCGTATCGTGAAGGAAGTTCTTCATAGCAGAAAATTATCTCCGGATATTGCTAATATGATCAAGGGTGTCATGATTGAAAGCTACATTGAAGGTGGCAGCCAGAAGATATCTGATCGTGTATATGGAAAATCCATTACTGATCCTTGTCTAGGATGGGAAGATTCAGAGAAGCTGATTTATACCATTGCAGATAGTATTTATTAATCATAAATAGACCGTGTTGGTAAACCTATTTTGGTTTATTAACACGGTCTTTCATTTCCTGTACAACCTAGTGATATACTTTTTATATAACTAGCATAATATCAGGTATCTCTACTCAGGAAAGTGGAATTTTATATTTTTTTGCATAGGAATAGGCATAAGAATTCTTCATACATTTTATGTTTAGTTTCTTGCACCCCTGAAAGGCCGAGGTCCCAATGCTGGTAACTGAATTCGGAATTGATAAACTACTTAGGCTAATGCAATTCCTAAATGCACTGTGCTCTATGCTCGTTAAGCTTTCCGGAATATTAACTTTAGCTAAGGCCGTACATTTATAAAACGTTTTTTCTTCAATGCTTTTCATATTATCAGATAGTTCTACACTCTTTAATTTAGTGCAGCCATAAAAAGCCTCTTTCCCTAAACTGACCACGGAATTTGGTATTATAATATCCGTTAAACCGGTACATTGATAGAAAGCCCAAGATCCGATGCTGGTCACGGATTCAGGTAATTCAATATCAGTTAGGTTAAAACACTGATAAAACGCTGAAAAGCCAATAGAACTGACTGAGTCACCGATAATAACAGATTTTAAATTTTTACACTTACTCATGGCTCTATCACCGATTAATATAACGGAATCCGGTATTATAAGCTTCGTTATCTTTTCAGTATTTTCAAAGGCTCCACCACTGATCTTCCAAATAGAATTCGGCAAGGTAACGGTCCCTTTGCATTTCTTACCATCAATCAGGATGTTATTTATAATTACCATAGGGTTTTTCAGCTGTTTTTCCACCAGCCAAGGTGTATTTAAAAATACATTGGTGCCTATATCAATTACAGTCTTTGGAACAATTACTTTCTTTAATTTGTCGCAGGATTCAAAGGCAAAATCACCTATGGTACTTACAGAGGCAGGAATTTCAATCTCCGTTAACGCATCACAATCCGTGAAGAGAAAACTTCCTAGTTCTTTTACATTATCAGGAATATTAATCTTTTTCAAGCGATTACAGTAAGCGAATACTCCATCACCAAGTTCTGACACGGTTTCAGGAATAGTAATTGTCTGTAACTGTCTGCATAGGGAAAATGCTTCACTCTCGATAAGTGTTACTGAGTTAGGGATGGTTATTGATGTTAACCCGGTTGAAAAGAATGCCTGTTTTCCAATCTCTTTTACCTTTGCAGGAATTATAATACTTTTTAATGAGCCGCAATTTGCTAAGATTCCATTGCTCAGCTTATCCAGTGACTTTGATAGTGTTATACTCTTTAGTAGACTGCAGTCTCTAAATGCACCACTTCCAATTGAGATTACTGAGTCCGGGATTGTTAGTTTCGTTAATTTGGGACAGCTGACAAATGCTTTGTCTCCGATATATGTAACTGAATTAGGGATTGTTATCTCTTCCAGCTTAGAACAATTTGCAAAAGCACTATTTTCTATGATGGTAACTGATTTAGGTATTGATACTTTTCTAACGCTGGAACCATCGAAAGCCCTCTCACCAATTTTTGTGACTGTATTCGGGATAACAACTATTTTACTTGTTCCTTTATAATCCGTTAATACACCTTTCGTTATAACAAACCCAATATCAACCGCTTTCGCCTTATAAGGAAAAGACAGGACGTATAAGATCGTCAATAACAGCGATATTGCGTATAGAATCATTAAGCACCTTTTAGAAGCAGATTTTTTCATAGTACTCATATCATTCCTCCATTGCAATTTAATAATTGAGAAGCAAAAGGATTTCATATCCATTGTTGCAGATTATGCAATATGTAATAACATTAGCTTAATTGTATTATAAACGATGATTCACTATTGTTATATCGTGCATTCTTTCCTAAATTGGTATCTATTGGGGCACCAAAATAAGCTGTTCCTTAACTGACAGATCAGTCGAGGAACAGCTTTTATGAAGGTTCCAGTTAATATAAGATTCAAGATAATATAAGTTTCAAGATAATATAAGTTTCAATTTAATATTAGGTTCAAGTTAATATTAGGTTCAAGTTAATACTAAGTTCAAGTTAATATAGGCCTTAAGTAAATATTAGGCTCAAGTTAATACAAAATTCAAGTTAATATAGGCTTCAATTTAATATAAGTTTCAATTAAATATTAGATATAAAATAATGATATTATTTATAATTTAAGCCCTGGGATGAGTATTCATATATACTTCTCTGCTATTCTTATAGCTGTGTGTCAAGTACAACTGAGTCGTTGTA
>FWWL01000782.1_pt1 | contig 83874 bp, 69 predicted proteins | sample 2228331 | NCBI WGS metagenome assembly FWWL01 (sample SAMEA103939775, study PRJEB20133) | metagenome | reverse complement strand
TCAACCTTGCGGCCGTAGTCCCCAGGCGGGATAATTAATGCGTTAGCTGCGACACGAGAGGGGTGTATACCTCTCACATCTAGTATCCATCGTTTAGGGCGTGGACTACCAGGGTATCTAATCCTGTTTGCTCCCCACGCTTTCACGCCTCAGCGTCAGGAAATGCCCAGTGAGCCGCCTTCGCCACGGGTGTTCCTCCTGATATCAACGCATTTCACCGCTACACCAGGAATTCCACTCACCTCTGCATTCCTCTAGCCTGCCAGTATGCGAAGCAGTTTCCGGGTTGAGCCCTGGAGATTTCACTTCACACTTAACAGGCCGCCTACGCGTTCTTTACGCCCAGTGAATCCGGACAACGCTCGCACCCTACGTCTTACCGCGGCTGCTGGCACGTAGTTAGCCGGTGCTTATTCATCGGGTACCGTCCTAAGTCTTTCCCGATAAAAGGAGTTTACAGACCTAGATCCTTCATCCTCCACGCGGCGTCGCTGCATCAGGGTTTCCCCCATTGTGCAAGATTCCCGACTGCTGCCACCCGTAGGTGTGTGGGCCGTGTCTCAGTCCCACTCGGGCGGATCATCCTCTCAGACCCGCTACCCGTCGTAGGCTTGGTGGGCCGTTACCCCGCCAACTACCTGATAGGCCATGAGCCGCTCCCGAAGCGGATTGCTCCCTTCAATCGACGGGAGATGCCTCCCGTCGGCCACATCCGGTATTACCCGCCGTTTCCAGCGACTATCCCGGTCTTCGGGGCACGTTGCTCATGTATTACTCCGCCGTTTGCCACTATCCAGACCGAAGCCTGGACCGTTCGACTTGCATGTCTTAGGCACGCCGCCAGCGTTCGTCCTGAGCCATGATCAAACTCTCCGAAGAAACTGTTTCCAGTCCCATTCAGAGGGATCTGTGTTCTTGGTTGAACTCGAGACGCCCCACCGGGCCGAAGCCCGCAGGGTAACGTCCCGCACATCGTCGGACCGCCCCTTTCGAGGCGACCGACCGAACTCGGCGCATTCCTTTCCCTCTTGAGCTTTCAAGGAGCCGCCTGCCCGGTGCGGGCAAGCGAGAGATATTATAGGCAGGCCCCGACGGCGATGTCAAGGGCCCTATGCCCTTTTTTCGAAAATCGTCCGATCACCTGCCGGTCCAGTCGAATAGCAGGCCCATCACCTTGTCCCGCTCGTCCACAGCGAGGCGGTACGCGCCCTGGGGGTCGCATGGGTCCAGCCGCCGCGTGGTCATGCCGTCCATCCGGATCCGTCCGTCAGAGACCATTTGGAAGAACACCCGGTGGATGTTCTGCCAAGTCCGGTCCGGGAAGCGGGTCATGAAGTGCGCCCCGATCACCGTGAGGCTGCGCGTCAGCAGGTCGGGAGTGAGGTGCTGGTCGTCCGGGTTGCCCGGATCCCCCATCAGAAGGACCTTGCCGCCGGTTCGCGGCATCGCCAGGATCGGGCCGAACACCGCCGCGGCGCCCGTCGCGTCGATGGCCACGTCGGGCCGTGGATCGGTCGGCGACTGCGGGGGCGCGGGGTCCGTCTCCTTGCCCTTCGGTCCCGCCGCGCCGACCGACAGAGGGGAGAAAACGCGCTCCATCTCGCCCACCGCGTCGGCCGCGGACATGCGGAGCAGGTGCGTCGCCCCGGCCCTTCGCGCCAGCTCCAGCCTCTCCTCGCTCAGGTCCACCACGGCCGTCTCCCACGCGCCGCTCGCCAGCACCCAGCGCAGAACCATCTGACCCACCGGCCCCGCACCCACCAGCACCACCCGGTCCGACAGGCCGATGCCGGCGTGGCGCACCCCGTTGAAGGTGATCTGCGCCAGCGCGAACCACGCGGCCAGTTCCGCGGGGATGGCCGGCTCCACCGGGGTGCAGTCCTGCCAGCCGCACACCACGTGGCTGGCGTGCGCCTTCGAGGTGGCCACGAGCGTTCCGACGGCAAGGGACGGCGGGCAGTCCGGGCCAGCCTCCTCGATGCGCCCCACCAGCGAATAGCCGGGATAGAACGGATACTGCACCCATCGGTCAAAGTGCGTGCCCGGCGCGAAGCGGCGCAGGAAGCACGTGGACTCGGTGCCGATGCTGATCAGACTGAATTCGGTCTTGATCCGCACCTGCCCTGGGCCTAAGGCCGGGACGTCGAAGCGCTCGAGGCCAGCCTGCTCCTTGCCCGTGAAAACCACCCGGTAACCCTGCATGCGGCGCAGGTTACCTTGGCCCGTTCCTCCGTTCAACGGGGTGGAGCCCAGCGCCACCAATCGCGGCGCCATGCCCAACCCAGGCCGGCGGCAGACAGGCTCGCCAAGGCCGCACAGGCGCGGAGGACCGCATCGGACGGCTGCCCGGGAGCCCAAGCCCATGCTCCCACAGCCGCGAAGCCGACCCAGCCTCCGGCGCAAAGGAAGCCGCCCCAGAGCCGAGCCGAGGAACGGCGCCGCGTCCACTCGGCGAGGCGGTGCGAGACGTCCGCCCCACAGTCCGGACAGAACGATCCCCCAACCACCCGGTGGGGACAGGCCCCCGGCGACAGCCAACGATCCTCCGGCAGCCGCAGGTCCGCCCCGCACAAAGGGCAGAACCCGAACGATTCATCCATCGGGGCTCGGCAGTCCGGACACGCGTCCATGGCGCCGCCTCAGCGCGCGAGCGGCAAGGGCACCCTCGTCGGCTCGGGGCGCACGATCTCGTTGTAGAGGGAGTCCCGCTCGACGGGCACCCGGCCTGCGCTGCGGATCATCGCCACCATGTTCTCGTAGGTCAGCCGCTGGCTCCGGTTGCCGAAGTCGCCCTCCGCGTACGTGATCTCGTACTCCTGGACCAACCCGTCGGCGTCGTCGGCCCCGTACCACAGCGCCGCCTGCGTGACGGGCACGGTGTTCATGATCCAGAAGCTCTTGATGTGGTCGAAGTTGTCCAGCAGCAGCCGGCTCAGTGCGATGGCCCGCAGGTCGTCGTCCGCGGTCGGCGGGTCGATGTGCTCCAGCTCCGTGCCCTCCGGGTGGAAGCTGAGCGGGGTCATCGTGAGGAAGTGCCCCGTCTCGTCCTGAAGCTCCCGGAGCTGGAGCAGGTGGTCCACGCGCTCCTCGGCGGTCTCGATGTGCCCGTAGAGCATCGTCGCGTACTGGCGCAGACCCAGCTTGGCGGCCGCCCGGGCCACCTCCTTCCACTCCTCGCCGTTCAGCTTCCTGCCGAACAGCTCGCGATGCACGCGGTCCGAAAGGATCTCGATGCCGCCCCCGGGAAGAGAGTCCAAGCCCGCCTCGACCAGGTCCCGCAGGGCCCCCTCCACCGTCGTCCTGCCCACCCGAGCGATCTCGACGATCTCCACCGCCGTGAAGGCCTTCACGTGCACGCCGGGCCGCACCTCCTTCACGGTCCGGACCAGATCCATGTAGTAGGAGTAGGGCAGCCGCGGGTTGATTCCGCCGACCATGTGCACCTCGGTGATCGGCGTGTGGATGTAGCGGAGCAGACGCTCGCGAACCTGCTCCAGGGTCATCTGGTACGGCTCCGGGCCGCCCTTCTTGGCGTAGAAGCTGCAGAACTTGCAGAACTTGTTGCAGATGTTCGTGTAGTTGATGTGCTGGTTGCGGACGTAGTAGGTGCGGTCTCCGTGCCTCCGCTCCCTCTCGAGGTTCGCCAGCCAGCCCACCCCGGTGAGGTTCCTTGTTGTGGCAAGGACCATGCCGTCGTCGAAGCTCAGCCGCTCGCGCCGCTGGAGCTTCTCATAGACCGGCATCAACTCGTCGCCCAGAATGCGTTCCGCCGCGATCGCCATCGGTTTTTCCAGCCACAAGGTTACCTACGCGGGCCGAACCGCGTTGGGTAGCGCGCCCGTCAACCGGAGAACCGGGCGATGGGTAGACTCCGGCTGCCATGAGCTCCGTCAAGATCATCGGTTCGCCTCTCCCGAACATCCCTTGGGAGGATCGGCCGGAAGGCTGCAGCGACGTCGTGTGGCGCTACAGCAAGAACCCGATCATCCCGCGCAACGCCACACCCACCAGCAACAGCGTGTTCAACAGCGCCGCGGTGCCGTTCCAAGGCAAGTTCGCCGGCGTGTTCCGGGCCGACACCCGCACCCGGCACATGCAGCTCAACGCGGGGTTCTCGGACGACGGCTTCAGCTGGCGCATCAACCCGGATCCGATCCAGTGGATCGTCGACGATCCCGAGGTGGAGTATCCGCACTACCTGTACGACCCCCGAGTCTGCTGGATCGAGGATCGGTACTGGGTCACGTGGTGCAACGGCTTCCACGGACCGACGATCGGCATCGGCTACACGCGCGACTTCCAGGAGTTCCACTTCGTCGAGAACGCCTACGTGCCGTTCAACCGCAACGGCGTGCTGTTCCCCAGGAAGATCAACGGGCGCTACATGATGCTCAACCGTCCGAGCGACAACGGCCACACGCCGTTCGGCGAGATCTTCCTGAGCCAGAGCGAGGACATGATCCATTGGGGCCGCCATCGGTGGGTGATGCGTCCCCAGCAGGCTTGGGAGTCCACCAAGATCGGCCCCGGACCGGTGCCCATCGAGACCACCGAGGGGTGGCTCATGTTCCATCACGGCGTGCTCACCAGCTGCAACGGCTTCGTGTACGCCTGGGGTGCCACTCTGCTCGACCTGGACAAGCCCTGGAAGGTGATCGCCCGCGGGGCGCCCTACCTGATCGCGCCTTGGATGCCGTACGAGCAGGTGGGGGACGTTCCCAACGTGACCTTCCCGTGCGCAGCCCTGACCGACGCCGAGACCGGCAGGATCACCGTCTACTATGGTTGCGCCGACACCGTCACCGGCCTCGCCTTCTGCAAGGTGGACGAGGTCGTCGACTGGGTGCTGAAGAACCAGGCCTGACGAGGAGGGGGCCGGCCTTCGCGGCCGGCCCCAAGCGCCGATTCCCGATCGTGTAACCTTGCGGGCCATGGTTGCCCGAAGGTTGTTCCTCCTCGCATCCATCCTCCCCGCCTCGCTCGCTTTCGCGGCCGATCTCAAGCGGGCCCAGGAGCCGAGCCTCTCGCCGGACGGTTCCCGCATCGCCTTCGCATGGCAGGGGGACATCTGGGTGGCGCCGAGCGCCGGCGGACAGGCCGTCCGCTTGACGGTTCACCCGGCGGACGACGCCACTCCGATGTGGACCGCCGACGGTCGCCGCATCGTGTTCTCCTCCAACCGGTCCGGCATGCCCGACCTTTACTCGATGGCGGCGGACGGGACGGACATCCGGAGGCTGACCACAGACCCCGCCTCGCAGGTGCCCGCGAGCGTCTCGGCGGACGGCAAATGGATCTACGGCACGACCAACGCGTGGGGATCCATCGGTCTGTTCCGGGTGTCCGTGGACGGCGGCGAGCCGACCCGGCTCACCTCGCACCCTCTCGAGACGTTCTCCCAGCCGTCCGTGTCGCCCGACGGCACGCGGGTCGTGTACACGCGCGGGTCGGGCGGATCCTGGCGGAACCCCTATGCGAGCGGCAGCGCCGCCGGCGACCTCTTCGTCGCGGACGCAGGCGTCCCCTTGCGCAACCACCGCCCAGTTGCGGCTACGCGGGCCGCGGAGACCGCTGCCAGCTGGCTGAAGGACGGCAGGATCCTCTTCCTGAGCAACCGCTCCGGCTGGCCGAACCTGTGGGTGATGGACTCCAACGGCGGTCGGGCGCGACAGCTCACCCGCTTCTCCGAGGGAGGCGTTCCCCGCCGCCCCCGCGCGAGCCTCGACGGCACCAAGGCGGTTTTCGAGTACGACTCGGAGATCTGGCTGCTGAACATCGCCACCGGGGAGCACCGGCGGGTTGCCATCACCGTACCGGACGACGCCCGGACGCCCCGCGTGGTGCGCGCCACCTTCACCGAGGGCGTCGGCGACTACGCCGTCTCCCCCGACGCCAAGCGGATCGTAGCGGCCGTCCGGGGAGATCTCTGGCTCTTGGCGGCTGGCGGCGGGTTGGCGCGACGCCTGACCACCAACCCTGGATTCGACGGACAACCGGCCTTCCTCTCTGCCAAGCGGATCGTGTACACCGCGATGGATGGGGGTCGCCGACGCATCCTGACGCTCGATGTCTACCGGCCCGATCCCAAGCCGCTGATCGAGGACTCGGCCGACTGCACGCTCCCCACTCCGAGCCCAGACGGCAAGCTGGTGGCCTATGTGCGCGCGGGTCGCGAGCTACGGGTCGTGCCCTCAGAGGGCGGGAAGCCACGCACCCTCGCCGAGGGCCTCTTCTACGACGGTCTCAGGGGCGGTCGGTTCTTCTCCTGGTCGCCCGACTCCGAGTGGATCGTGTTCGAGAGCCCGAACGAGCGCAGCTCCACGCTGGAAATGGTTCGCGCGGACGGCTCCAACCGGCTGACCATCGGCAAGCTGGCGCGCGGCGTGTCGGGAGTGCCCCGGTTCACTCCCGACGGCCTGGCGGTGTACTTCGTGGCCCAGGAGTATGAGGAGCCGAATCTGTTCGCCATCGACCTCGTGCCTGGGGAGCGAACCTTCCCGGAGGACGCCCTCGAGAAGCTGGACGAATCCAGGCCCCGCGAGACGGCGCCCCGGGTGCGTGTGCTGCAGCGGGGCATCGAGGGACGCCTGAGGCGCCTCACGACGCAGGCGGTCAGCAGCGCCTTGGCGCTCCCCGACGGCAGAGGCTTCCTGGTCGTCGCTCAGGGCAGGCTGTCCAGCGTTGGCCCGAGGGGCGGAACGCCCACTCCCTTGGCGGCGTCGACGAGCGCTCCGAGCAGGATGGAGGTCTTCGCGAAGAGGGTGTACGGCATCGTCGGTGGAAAGGTGGCCGCCATCGGCTCAGACGGGGCGGCGCAGCAGGTGTCGTTCACGGCGGAGGCCCTTCTCGACGCTACGGACGAGTTCAAGGCCCTGTTCGAAGAGATCGGCTGGGCGATGGACCGGTTCTACTACCGCGGTGACCTGAACCTGCGCGACTGGGGCTCGATCCGCAAGCGCTTCGAGCCGCTGGTTCCCTTCGCCACCGACCGGGCGGACTTCTACGCGCTGATGAACGAGATGATGCAGGAACTGGGGTCCTCGCATCTGGGGGCGTCGGCGCCTTCGGAGGGAGCTGCTCCGACCTCCCAAGAGTCCGGCGCATGGCTGGGTTGCGACTTCGCGCCCGCCGATCTCGAGTCGCGCGGCGTGTATCGGGTCGAGAAGGTTTTCGAGGGTGGACCCGCGGACCACCCCGACTCCGAGCTGAAGCCGGGCGACGTGCTGCTGGAGGTCGACGGCCGCCGCCCAAGCCGCTCGGAGCCGCTGGGAGCGCTCCTTGTGGGCAAGGTCGGCCGAAAGGTCCTCTTGGCGGTCGATCGGGCCGGCAAGCGCCTCGAGTTCACGATCCAGCCGGAGTCTTGGGCGACCGCCTCGCGGCGGCGCTACGAGGATTGGGTGCAGTTCCAGCGCAGGGAGACCGATCGCCTGAGCGGAGGCCGCTTGGCGTACTTCCACATCCGGGGGATGGACGACCCGAGCTACCGCGAGTTCCTGCGGGCCATCCGCACCGAGACCGTCGGCAGGAAGGGCATGCTGCTGGACGTGCGGTTCAACGGCGGAGGCAGCACCTCGCACCTGATCCTGGGGGTGTTGATCAAGACCCCGTGGCTGATCCGCACCACCCGCGGGGCCGAGAGCATCCGGGTGAGCGAGAACATCTACCGCGGCGACGCCCTGGAGCTACCCTCCGGCCTGCTGATCAACCAAGCGTCGTTCAGCAACGCCGAGATCCTCGCCGAAGGGTTCCGTCGGCTCAAGATCGGACCGATCGTAGGCGTCGAGACCGCCGGCGGGGTGATTGGAACCGGCGTCTACGGCCTGTGGGATGGCGGTTCGATTCGGATGCCTGGCTCCGGGGCGTACGCCATCGACGGTGAGAACCTAGAGGGTCAAGGGCGCAAGCCGGACATCGCCGTGCCGTTCGACGCCGATCTCTGGGACCAAGGCCGCGACGCCCAGCTCGAGCGTCTGGTGGAGGAGATGCTGAAGCGGATTGGCTAGCGCGGGCGTTCGTCTGGGACTCGTCGCCCTCCAGCTTGGGAGCCTAGGCTGGATCGGCTGGAGGGCCGTCGTCTCGTGGCCTTGGCCTGCAGCTTACTGGACCTGGTGCCTGCTTTGGTGCGCCTGGCTCCTGTGGGCTTGGAGGGCGCTGGGTCCCAGCTTGTCGCCCGACCCCAAGCCCAACCTGCGCGGCCTTCGAACCGGCGGGCCCTACCGATGGGTTCGGCACCCGATGTACCTCGGACTCTTGGCCCTCGGATTCGGCACGGCGGGCATCGACCTTCGCGCACTTCCGCCCGCGCTAGGTCTCGCGGCCGCGCTGATCGGCAAGGTCGTGATCGAAGAGAGGATGCTTCGCCGGACCTACCCCGAGTATAAGGCCTATGCCTCCCGAAGCTGGAGGCTGATCCCGTTCGTTTGGTGACCGTTCAGGGTCTGGTATAGTGCGCCGGATTCCAGCCATGCGATCAAGGTTCTTCGCGTTGCTCTCCCTCGCCATGCTCTCGGCGGCCTCGCCGACGCAGACCGTCCTCGAAGGGAAGGAGATGCCTCCCCCGACGCTGGACGGACGCATCGAGCCGGGCGAGTGGGACGACGCCACGGCCCTCCCCGACCTGATCGATCCGGTGACGGGCGAGCCGCCGGCCGACCGGACCCGCGTCTGGATCGGCTTCGACCGGGAGAACGTGTTCGTGGCCTTCCGTTGCTTGGACGCAGAGCCGGCCAAGATCGTGGCCCGCGAGAGGCAACGGGGAGCGGAGTTCGACGGCGAGGACTTCGTGGTGGTCATGCTCGACCCTTTCCTACAGCGGCACTGGTCGGCCTTCTCGCGCTTCCGCTGCAACGCTCTTGGCACCCAGAACGAGGAGATCAGCGGCGGCCGCTCGAGCAAGCGCGAGTGGCGGGGAGACTGGTCGGCGGCGGTCACTCGGGACGAGGAAGGATGGACCGCAGAGATGCGCATTCCTTGGCGCATTCTCAACCTGCCCCCCGCCGGAAGGCGGGACATCGGACTGGTTGTGCGGCGGTTCCACCAGCGGACCAGCGTGATGTCGCAGTATCCCAACATCGGTCTGGATGACCGCCTAGAGCGCTGCGCGGTGGTGCGGGGGGTGAACATTCCGGCCTCGGCAAAGCCGCTCGACGTGCAGGCGTACCTCAGCCCCGACGTCTCCAGCGAGGATTCCGACCTTCGGTACGGGCTGGACGTCCGATACCGGCTCACCCCGCAGCTGACGGCCGTCGGCTAGTTCAAGCCGGACTTCGTCAACGTGGAGCAACAGGTGGCGGGCATCGAGTTCACGCGCACCGAGCGCAAGCTGGAGGACAGCCGACCGTTCTTCACCGAGGGCAGCGGGTACTTCTGGCTGACGTCGCCGTACACCTTCGCCCAGATGTTCTACTCGCGGAGGATCGGTGACTTCGACTTCGGCGCGAAGCTGTTCGGAAAGCTCAACGACAAGACGGACGTGGGCGTGCTGGTGGCCCAGAAGGGCGATGATCGGACGGACGCCGTGTTCAAGGCGGGCTACCAGTTCACGCCGCTCTCCTGGGCTTCGGTGTACGGCACGTCGCGCACGCTGCCGGGGTACTCGAGCTCCGCGCTGGGCGCCACCGCGGGCTACGGGTCGGGTCACTGGACGCTGGACGGCGAGTACGCTTGGAACGACGACGCTGGAACCAAGGCTGACGCCGGATCCCTTGGCTTGGCCTACTCGGGACCTCGGCTCTTCGCGGTCCTGCGGCACGTGTTCGTCGAGCCGGGTTTCTACCCCGCGCTCGGTTACATCTCGTTCGACGATCGGAAGGGCGTGTACCTGTTCTCCGAGTACAGCGCGGATCTGCGGACGGGGCCGTTCAAGAGCCAGGGCGGAAGCCTGTTGCTGACCCACTACGACCGTTACGACGGAAGGGCTTTCGACAGGACCGGCTCCCTAGATGCACAGGTCACCACACGCCAAGACGTGGCGCTCAACTTCGGCTTGAACCTGCAAGAGTTCGAGGGTCAGTACGAGCAGACCCTGAGCCTGGGCGCCACGGCCAACGCATCCGACCGCACCCGGCGCTACGGAATGTACGGCAATTTCGGCCACCGGGACGGATCGTCGACCTCCTACTGGACGGCCGGCTTCAGCAGGCGTCTTGCGGGCAACATCGACGTTGGACTGAACTACAGCAGGCTGAGCTACCGCGGCACCGTCGAGCAGACCATCCTCACGGTGGGTTCAGAACTCGACGACCGCCGCTCGGTCACGGGTCGGCTGGTTCTCCAAGAGGGGCACGCGAACGCCTACCTTGCCTTCCGCAACGCCGGCTTCGCGGGAACGGAGTGGTACGTTATCGTGGGTGACCCCAACGCTCTCGAATGGCGCTCGCGCCTCGCGGCCAAGATCGTCTGGGCCTTCTAATGCGGGTAACGTAGGCGCGTGACTCCACGCGAGATCATCCGCGCCGTCTTCGACCAGCAGGTTCCCGAGCGCATGGGCCTGAACGAGAGCTTCTGGCCCGAAACCCTTTCGGACTACTGGCCGAAGCAGGGTTACCCTCAGGGCTCCGACCCCGCGGAGGTGTTCTCCTATGACGTGCGCGGCGTGGGAGGATGGTTCGACAGCACTCCCTTCCGAGACGTCTGGGAGGTGCTGGAGGAGACGGACGAGTGGCGCGTGGTGCGCGACGGCCGAGGAGCCGCGCTGAAGTTCTGGAAGCACAAGTCGGGGACCCCCGAGCACATCGACTTCGAGTGCGACACTCCCGATGTCTGGTTCTCCAAGTACCGGGAGCCGTTGCTGGCCACGGAGCCGGACCGTCTTGGGGACATGGCCTCCGCTCGGCGCGCGATCGACCAACGGCGCGAGGAGGGCCTGTACACCTGCTACTCCAACCTCTTCGTGTTCGAGCTGATGCGGGCGACGATCGGCGATCAGAACTTCCTGCCCGCCATGATCGAGGAGCCGGAGTGGATCGCGGACTTCTGCCAGGTCCACACCGACTTCTTCATTCGGCATTATGAGATTCTCTTCCGAGAGGCCGGGTTGCCCGACGGGTTCTTCCTCTATGAGGATCTGGGCTACAGCAACGGCCCCTTCTGCTCGCCCGGTCTGTTGCGGGAGCTCTGGCTGCCGCACGCCAAGCGGTTCATCGGATTCCTGAAGGACTACGGGCTTCAGGTGATGATGCACTCCTGCGGGGACGTGCGGATGCTGGTGCCGCTCATCGTGGAGGCCGGCGTGGATGTTCTGCAGCCGATGGAGGCCAAGGCCGGCAACGACGTGATCCAGCTGGGGAGGGAGTTCGCCGGCAAGCTCGGCTTCATGGGCAACATCGATGTGCGAGCCCTGGCGACCAACGACCGAGACGCCGTCCGCGCGGAGGTCGTGGGCAAGGTGAGCGCCATCCGGGAGAACAGGATTCCCTACGTGTTCCACTCCGACCACTCCATCCCGCCCGACGTGGACCTGTCCACCTACCGCCACGCGCTGGAATTGTTCTGGGAGAACTGTCGCTACTGACCCATCGAGGAGGACTCCAGCATGCTTCCCTTCGCGCTCTTGTGGGTGGCCCTTTCGGAGCCGGAAGGCCCCATGACCCTCGCCCGCGGAGGGCGGGCGCTGGCCCCGATCCTGGTGCACGCCGACGCGACCCTGCCGGAGAGGCATGCTGCCGAGGAGCTGGCGTCGCACCTGCGGCAGATCACGGGTGCCGCCTTCCCTATCCAGCGAGCCGAGACTCTGCCGTCCGGCCCCTGCATCGTGGTCGGACCCAGCCCGTTGGCCGCCATCGCGGGTGCGACCGGCCTCGATGGCTTCGGCCCCGAGGAGCTGATCCGCCGCTGCGCGGGCGGTCGGCTGGTGCTGGCTGGCGGGCGGCCCCGCGGAACGCTGTACGCCGTCTACCGATTCCTCTCGGAGAACCTTGGGGTGAGGTGGTGGGCTCCCTGGGCCACGGACGTACCCCGACGCACGACGCTGGAGGTCCGACCGTTCTCCGTGCGCGAGAAGCCGGCGTTCGAACACCGCGAGCCGTTCTGGCACTGCGCCTTCGACGGCGACTGGGCGGCCCGAAACCTCGCCAACTCCCACGCGGCGCGGCTGGAGGAGAAGCATGGCGGGAAGATCGTCTACGAGGGATTCGTGCACACGTTCTTCAGCCTGGTGCCGCCGTCCGAGTTCGACCAGCATCCGGAATGGTTCAGCCTGATCGGCGGCACTCGGCGCAGAGACCAGCAGCTTTGCACCACGAACCCCGAGGTCCGGGCGCGCATCGTGGAGGAGCTGAAGCGCCGTCTGAGGAACAACCCGGCTGCTACCATCGCCTCGGTGAGCCAGAACGACTGGTACGGAGCGTGCGAGTGCCCTGCGTGCAAGGCGATCGACGACCGCGAGGGATCGTATTCCGGCACCATGCTGGAGCTGGCCAACTTCGTCGCGGACGCCATACGGGACGAGTTCCCGAACGTCTCGGTCGACACGCTGGCCTACCAGTACACCCGTCGGCCACCGAAGACGGTGCGGCCCCGGGACAACGTGATCGTTCGCCTGTGCAGCATCGAGTGCAACTTCGCCAAGCCGCTCGAGCATGAGTCCAACAAGGATTTCGCCGAAGACATCCGGGGCTGGAGCCGGGTGAGCCAGCGGCTGTACGTGTGGGACTACGTCACGAACTTCAGCCACTACTTCGCGCCGCACCCAAACTGGTTCAACCTGGGCCCCAACGTGCGGTTCTTCCACAGGCACGGGGTGCGTGGGCTGTTCGAGCAGGGGGCTTACAACACGTCCGGCGGGGAGATGGGTGAGCTGAGGGCTTGGCTGCTCGCGCGGCTCCTGTGGGACCCCCACCAGGATGACCGAAAGCTCATCGATGAGTTCCTGCGAGGCTACTACGGCCCCGCCGCCAAGCCGATCCGCGCGTATCTCGAGCTGCTGTCGTCCAAGGCGGACACGGCCGGCTGCTTCGCGGGCCTCAACCGCCCCGACCTCAGCTTCGAGGTGATGCGTCGAGCCGAGCTTCTGTGGCTGGAGGCCGAGCGGGCCGTGGCGAAGGATCCGGACAAGCTGTGGCGAGTGCGCCTCGCCCACCAGCCGGTGCGCTACGTGTTCCTCAAACGCTGGGTGCCCTTCCGGGCCGAGTGTCTTGCGAAGGGCCTCGAGTGGCCTCTGCCAAAGTCGCGCAGAGCGGTGGCGGAGGAGTTCGTGGGGTTCCTCACTTCACCCGGCCCCAAGGGCTGGGAGCCCGTCACGCGCCTCACGGAGTGGGCGCTGACACCCCAGGAGTTCCTCTCGCAGATGTTCGAGGATCCTGCCGATCCGGTGGTGCGCCCCGGCGCAGCGACCGCCCTGCCCGCCGAATTGAGGGGCGCGAGGGGGGCCGTGATCCTTCAGGACGAGGCCGCGGACCTGTGGCGCGACGGCGACTGGGTGTGGCTCGAGCCCGATCCCCAGGCCTCCAACGGCTTGGCGCTCAAGATGCCCGCCACGCACCGGGAGTGGGCCGCCGTGTTCCGGCTCTCCAAGGCTCCCGAGCGAGCGCGCAAGGGACGCTGGACCGCCTACCTCCAGATTCGGGTCGAGGCGGATCCGGGCGCCGAGGCGCCGGCCTTCTCCTGCGGCGTCTACGACGAGGGCCTACGACGGGGCCTCGGCGGAACCGAGGGCAGGGCGACGCCCGGCGGATACCGGTTGGTGAAGGTAGCCGAGTTCGAGTCCAGCGACAAGGCCTACGTCTGGTTCGCCCCGATCCCGAACGCGGGGGTCAAGGCCGTGCTGGTTGACCGGGTGATCCTGGTGCCTGGCGCGGCTCAGTAGTGCCAGTCGACGTCGAGCGCCTGCTTGGCGTGGCGCTCGATGTACTCGCGCCGGGGCTCGACCTTGTCGCCCATCAGCTTGCTGAAGAGCATCTCGGCCTCGTACTCGATCTCCGAGTCCAGCCGCACCTGCACCAGCCGGCGGTTCTCCGGAGACATGGTGGTCTGCTCGAGGTCCTCGGCGTTCATCTCGCCCAGACCCTTGAAGCGAGTCACCATGACGTTCTTCTTCTTGACGTTCCGGAGGATCTCCTCGAGTTCGGCCTGGTCGGCCGCGTAGTGCCGCTCGTTGTTGCCGACCTTCACCACGAACAGCGGAGGCTGGGCCAGATACACATGCCCCGCCTCGACCAGCGGCCGCATGTACCGGAAAAAGAACGTGAGCAGCAGCGTGCGGATGTGCTCGCCGTCCACGTCGGCGTCGGTCATGATGATGACCTTGTGGTACCGGAGCTTCGAGAGGTCGAAGTTCGTGTCCTTGCCGGTCCCGTTGGATCCGCCGTTTCCGTTTTCGGGGTCGTCGCCCTTGCGGCCGACGTTCACGTCGATGCCCACGCCCAGCGCCGCGATCAGCGACTTGATCTCCTCGTTATCCAGCGCCTTGTCGATGCGGGCCCTCTCGACGTTCAGGATCTTGCCGCGCAACGGAAGCACCGCCTGGGTGACGCGGTCGCGGGCCGCCTTGGCCGAGCCGCCAGCGGACTGTCCCTCGACGAGGAACAGCTCGCACTTGGTGGGATCCTTGCTCACGCAGTCCGACAGCTTCCCCGGGAGGCCGAACGTGTCCATCGCCGAAGACCGCTTCACCGCCTCAGCCGCTTTGCGCGCGGCCTCCCGCGCGCGCTGGGCAATCAGCGCCTTCTCCACGATGCGCTTGGCGATCGAGGGGTTCTCGTCCAAGTACGTCCCGAGCGACTCGCCGACCATCGAGGCGGTGAGGCCCTGAACCTCCGGCGTGACCAGCTTCACCTTGTCCTGGCTGTTGTAGCTGGGGTTCTCCAGGCGCAGGGAGATCACGGCCGTAAGACCGTCCCAGAGGTCGTCCGACGTGAAGTTCGGGTCCTTCTCCTTGAGCAGTCCCTGCTTGCGGGCGTACGAGTTCACCACTCGGGTCAGAGCCTGGCTGAACCCCGACACGTGCGTGCCGCCGTCCGGCTGGTGGATGTTGTTCGAGAACGCCATCACCGTCTGGTTGTAGCCGGAGTGGTACTGCAGGGCGACCTCGATCTCGGTGGTGTCGCGCCTGGCCCGGAAGTAGATGACCGGGTGCAGCGCCTCCTTCCCCTCGTTGAGGTCCTCCACAAGCTGCGGGATGCCGCGGCTGTAGTGGAACGTCTCCGACTGCTCGGGATCGGGCTCGCACACGAACTCGAACACCACCTGCGGGTTCAAGTAGGCCAGCTCGCGCAGGCGGCTCTTGATCACGTGCACGTCGTGCTTGGTCTCCGTGAGCACGGTCGGGTCCGGCTTCCAGTGGGTAAGGGTTCCCGTGCCCTCGGCCTCGCCCACGACCTCGACCGGCGTCACCGGCACCCCTTTCTCGTAGCGCTGGCGGTGCAGCTTGCCGTCCCGCTTGACCTCCACCACGCACCACTCCGACAGGGCGTTCGTGCAGCTGACGCCAACGCCGTGCAGACCGCCGGACGTCTTGTAGCCGCCCCCGCCGAACTTTCCTCCGGCGTGCAACTTCGTCATGACGATCTCGAGGGCCGACACGCCGTACTTCTCGTGGATGTCCACGGGAATGCCGCGGCCGTTGTCCTCCACGGACATCGAGTTGTCCGCGTGCAGCGTGGTGCGGATGAGGGTGCAGTAGCCCGCCAGAGCCTCGTCGACCGAGTTGTCCAGGACCTCCTTGAACATCTGGTGCAGGCCGCGCTTGCCGTTGTCGCCCACATACATGCCGGGGCGGCGCCGCACGGCCTCGAGACCCTCCAGAACTTGGATGCTGTCCGCGTTGTAGGATCCTTCGACCAGCTCGGCGGAGGTCTCGGGAGTCGGTTCCTGGATGGGCTGCTCGTCCTGACGGTCGTGGTCTGGCATAGGTCGTCCGTGCGCGGCGGGAGAGCGCCGCTTCAGGTTCGAAGTATACCCCGCGGAGCCTACAGAGCCCGGACCACCAACGCCTTGGGCTCGGTCATCTCCTCATAGGCGTAGGCGACTCCCTCCCGGCCGAAGCCGCTCTGCTTCACGCCGCCGTAGGGCATGTTGTCGAAGCGGAGCGTAGGATAGTCGCCCACCACCACGCCTCCGACCTCCGCCTCTCGGAAGAACCGCTCGGCGACCGGGATGCTCCGCGTGAACACGCCGACGTGGATTCCGTACCGCGAGGCGTTCACCCGCCGGAGCGCATCTTCGGCGTCGTCCACCTCCTGCAGGGTGAGCACAGGCCCGAACACCTCCTCTTGGGCCAGCTTACAGCCGGGCGGAACCCCCTCCAACAGCGTCGGCTCGACGAGCGTTCCCGACCGGCCACCGCCGCACAGAATCCGGGCGCCGCCTTCCACCGCCTCGGCGATCCACTCCTCCACCTTGCGCGCGGACCCCTCATCGATCAGCGGGCCGCACACGGTCTCCCGAAGGTTCGGATCGCCGGCCCCGCACTGCTTTGTGGCTTCTACCAGCCTCTCCCGCATCTGCTGATACACGGGCCGCGCGACCAGCACCCTCTGCACTGCGATGCACACTTGGCCGGCGTAGCCGAATCCGCCCGCGACGATCCGCCGCACCGCCCAGTCAAGGTCGGCGTCCTCTAAGACGACCGCCGCCGCGTCTCCACCCAGCTCCAGCGACACCCTCTTGCGGGCGGCCAGCTCCTTGAGCCGCCAACCGACGGCCGGAGAACCCGTGAAGCTGACCATGGCGACCCGGGGGTCCTGTGCGGCCCGCTCCGCGACGTCCGGGGGGCACGCCAGCGCCTGCAGCGCTCCCTCCGGCGCACCAGCCTCCAGAACCAGCTCCGCCAAGGTGAGGGTGGAGACGGCCGCCTGCCGCGCCGGCTTCAAGACCACCGGGTTGCCGGCTGCGATCGCCGGCGCGAGCTTGTGCGCCGCGAGATTGAAAGGCCAGTTGTACGGCACGATGGCCAGCACAGGCCCGATGGGGAATCGCTCCACCCTGCCCACGTGCCCGTCGCCCCTCGGGTCGAGGTCCAATGGGTGCACGACGCCGCTCGGCGCCGAGAGGAGGTCGGCTGCAAATTCGAACGTCAAAGCCAGCCGATCGACCTCCGCCTCCGCCCACGCGATCGGTTTGCAGATCTCCCTCACCAGCAGCGTGGCCAGCTCCCCGCGGCGAGACCGCACGGCTTCGGCGACCCGCAGCAGGAGCCTTCTCCTCTCGCGCCGGGGCACGGAACGGAGCTTAGGGAAGCACTCGGCCGCGTGATCCAGCGCCCGGTCCATCTCCTGCCATCCCACGAGGCCGTACGTGCCGATCACCGAGCCGTCCCAAGGCGACCGAGCCTCGGTGGGAACACCCAGCGACTCCTGGCCGACCCTGCTGCCCAAGTGGTACATCATGGTTACCCGGCAGAATTATGGGAGCCGAGGCTCCGCAAAGCCGGGAATGTGAAGGACAATGGAAGCAAGGGGGGACAGCGGCCCGCAAAGGCCGATGGGTAGGTCCATGGTTCGCAAGGTTATCTGCGCGCTCGACACCAGCGACCTGAAGGAGGCGGTCACGATCGTCCAACGGCTCAGTGGGTACGTGGGGGCGTTCAAGATCGGCCACGCGCTGGTCCTGCCCCACGGCTTGGATGTGGTGCGCCGCCTTCAGGACGCCGGGGCGAGCCGCATCTTCCTGGACCTCAAGTTCCACGACATCCCGAACTCCGTCGCCTTGGCCGTGCGCCAGGCCGTGCGCTACGGAGTGTGGATGATGACCCTGCACACGGCGGGCGGCCCGGCCATGATGGTGGCGGCCGTCGAGGAGGCGCAGCAATCGCCGTTCGACGTTCCGCCGCTGTTGGTGGGCGTCTCGGTGCTGACGTCGCTCGACCAGCACGTGCTCACCGACCATCTGGGAATCCAGCGCTCGATCGAGGAGCATCTGGTCTACCTTTCCCGGTTGGCGGTGGACTGCGGTTTGGACGGAGTGGTCTGCTCGCCGCAGGAGGTTGCAGCGGTGCGCAAGGCCCTCGGGCACGAGGGAATCCTGGTCGTGCCCGGAATCCGCCCGGCAGGATCGGTCACGCACGACCAGGTGCGCGTCGGCACAGCGCAGGCGGCGCTGAACGACGGTGCGGACTACCTGGTGATCGGGCGCGCCCTCACCGACTGCCTCGACCCGCAGGTTGCGCTCGAGGCGCTGGGGTTCGACGTATCGGAGAGCCATCCGCATTGAGGGCCGGCCCCCGGTCCGGCGCCCTGTGTGGCGATGACGGCGGGCCGTTGCTGGCTTGGTACCGCCGCAACGCCCGGGACCTTCCTTGGAGGCGCACGCAGGACCCCTACGCCATCTGGGTCAGCGAGGTGATGCTTCAGCAGACGAGGGTCGAGGCCGTCGTGCCCCACTACCTCCGATGGATGGAGCGCTTCCCCAACGTGCTGGCGCTGTCCCGGGCATCCGAGGACGACGTGCTCGCACTGTGGCAGGGCCTCGGCTACTACCGCCGCTGTCGGCGGCTGTTGGAGGGGGCGCGATGGATCGTCGACAACGGCATGCCACAGACCCAGGCCGAATGGAGGTCGGTCCCTGGAGTCGGCGCCTACACCGCCGCAGCGATCGCCTCGATCGCGTTCGGCGAGCCCGTGGCCGTGGTGGACGGGAACGTGGAGCGGGTGTTCGCTCGGCTCACAGGATGCCGGGAGTCGGGGGCAGAACTGAAGCGCCAAGCCTGGGAGTGGGCCCGCAGGAACCTGTTCGCCAAGGATCCGGGGGCGTGGAACCAGGCTCTGATGGAGCTGGGCGCGACGGTCTGCACTCCCCGCGACCCAGCCTGCGGAGTCTGCCCGCTTGCGAATCGTTGCGTCGCCAAGCAGAGCTGGACCGTAGCGGAGCTGCCCGTCGGACGGCGCAGAACCCCGTCGGTGCACCTCCTCCATGTCGTTTGGGTTCCGATCTCCGACGGTCGTCTGGCGTTGCGACGGATTCCGTCCGGGCAGTGGTGGGAGGGATTGTGGGAGTTCCCACGGGTTGACGGCACCTCCGACCGGCAGGAGGCTGAGGCGGCGCTGCGGCGGCTGATCCCGGACGCGTGGCCGGAGCACATCGGGTCCTTCCGGCACGTGGTGACGCACCACAAGATCACCGTCGAGGCTTGGCTCGTGCGGCTTCAGGATCCCGTGCCGATCGAGGGCTGCCAATGGTTCGACCGCGAAGGGCTGGACGCGCTGGCTCTGCCCACTCCCCAAAGAAGGATCCTCCGACTGGCGAAGCCGTTCATCGGGTAAACCGTGCCCATGCCGAACCGGAGGTTGCTTCGAGCGTTCGTCTGGACTTCCGTGGTGGCGGTCGGAGTCGTGGCTTTCAAGCTCGCCCAACCCGCCACGAAGCCGAAGCGCGCCCGGCGCGGCACGGACCTCACCGACCTTTGGAACGGCCTCGGTCTGGCGGCGATGGTGCAGGGTCCACGCCCAACCTGCTCCGTGTTCGCCATGGTTCACGCTCTCCAGTTCGCTTTGGCCGTCCGCCGGCACAGACCGCTGCAGCTCAGTCCGGAGTTCCTCAACTGGGCCAAGAACGCCGCGCTGAACCGATCGGAGGACGGAGGAACGTTTGCCGACCTATGGGCCGGCTTCCTCGCCCACGGCGTCTGCTCCTACGACTCGGCTCCGTACCATGAGCATTTCAACCCAGGGTGGAGCCCGACGGAAGACGCGATCCGCGAGGGCCGAACCATCCGTGACGAGGGCCTCGAGCTGCATTGGATCAAGGAGTGGGATCCGTCGCGCGGCCTTGCGAGCCGTGAGTTCGGCGCGATCCTGGAGGCCTTGAGCCATGGAACGCCGGTGTTGCTGGGCACCCGATGGCCGAAGCACCTGGCCGAGGACGCGGCGATGGTTCGCTGGGTGCCCGCCGACCAAGTGTTCGACGGGCACAGCGTGCTGCTGGTCGGCTATGAGTTCGGGCGAGCCTACGAGGGACGCGGACGCTTCCTAGCGATCGACTCGGGAAGCCACGGGCCGCTGGTTCACCTCTCGTTCCGCTTTGTTCGAACCTACTCGAACGATGCGGCCTGGATCGGCTGAGGAGGCGAGGCGGACCCGCAGGACCCCGCGGCTCCTCGACGGAAGCCGGACCTGAGCCTCGATCACGGGCGGCTCGCTCGGGGCTGGCTTCGAGCCCGCACCGAGGAGCAGGATCTCGGGTCTCCTTCCGTCCGTATGCAGCGTCCTGAAGGGGAGCGGCCTCCCGTTCCAAGATACGTCGGTCGCACGAGTCCTCGGCGGCAGGTGCAGGCGCAGCGTCCATACCCGCTCCGACGGCATGCCGGCGTAGGTACCGGTCGCAGGGCCGATCTCCAAGGCGACCTCCTTCGGCGACGGCGTCATTCGGAGCGGCGTCAAGCCGAACTGTCCGGACTCGTACCCCACTGAGATGCCGTCATCCTCGTACAGCTCGCGGCGCACGGCGTTCCTGCCGACGAACGCGTCAACCACGATCCTGTCCCACCTCACATCCTGCGTGTTGAGAACTTGCGGGGTGCTCAACACCAGGCCGGAGCGCCGCACCCAAAGAGGCAGCACATCCAGAGGAGCCTCCACTTCGATCTTCTTGGGTCCCGACTCGATGGCTCCGGTCCAGAGGTTCTGCCACTCGCCCGGCGGCAGGAACACCGTGCGCCGGGTGGTCTCCAGCCGACGCTCGGAGAACGACCAGTGCAACCGACATACGCCCTCGTTGACGCCGTTGTAGAACTCCAGGCGGAACTCCAACACTTGGCCCGCCTTCACCTTCACTTCGCCGCGGTTCCAAACGCTGGCTTGAGGGACCCAGCGATCGATCACCGGCTTGCCACCGATCCACAACCGAACGCCGTCGTCCGACAGCAGGTGGAACCGGTAGGTGCCGGTCTGGGGAAACGGCCCGATCTTGCCCGTCCACCGGATGGAGTAGTTGTCCTTGGGCAGGCCCTCGGTGGGCGCGCGCAGGCCGAAATCGAAGTCGACGGCTGCATCCGTTCGGACGGCCTTCGGGGCTCCCCGCAGGTTGGGGTTGTCGAAGTACTCGCCCCGCAGTCCGGGCTGGCTATCCGGGGTGCGGAACAGGCTGGCAGGAACCGGCTTCCCCTCCTCGGCACCCTCCAGGATCGGAGCGACCAGCAGGTCGTCTCCGAAGAGATACTGCGTCGGATCAGCCAGCTCCGGTCGGTCGGGCCACTCCAGGTCGCCACGCCGCAAGAGCGGAGTCCCATCCACGTAGCTGCGGTAGGCCGCGGCGTAGATGGTCGGCAACAGGCGATACCGAAGCAGGGCGTACCGCCGCACGATCGCCTCCGCCTCCGGACCGAACGACCACGGGTATCGCTCTTGTCCTTTGGTGCAGTGCACGCGGGTGATCGGGCTGAAGCAACCGAACTGGAGAAAGCGCACATAAAGCTCCGGCGAGGGTTGCCCCGCGTGGCCACCGAGGTCCTCGTGTACGTAGGGCTGCAGGCCGTGCACCCCGAAGTTCACGCCGTTCTCCACTCCCATGCGCAGGAACCGCCACTGAGCCAGCGTGTCGCCGGTCCACCAGATCGGGTAGCGGTGCGCGGCGGGATGCGTGGAGCCCCTTGACCAGCCGTTATCGATCCCCCACACGTTCGCCATGATCGCCGGGCGCCGCTGCGGGCGAACGGCGCGCGTGGCCTCGGCGTACAGGTGCATGCCCCAGACTTCCAGAGGCAGGCCCCGTGCCGGGGTCCCCAGGTGCGTGCCCCAGTTGCGGTCGTACCACCACACATCCATGCCCTGGCGCAACAGGCTCGCCAGACCGTCGAAGCGGTACTGCAGCTCCTTGTCGCTCTGGGCGTCCGGATCCACCGGCTCGGGATGGTCGTTGTACATCAGCCGCACGCGCCGCTTGTGCGCCTCGCGGATGAAGCGCGCCATGTCGGGAAACAGCTCGGTGTTCGGGGCGTACCCGTGCGACGCGCCGATGCGCCAGTCGGTGTCCACCACGAACACGTCCAAGGGCAGGCCCTTGCGCCGGTACAGGTCGATCGTCTCCAGCGCCGAACGCTCGGTGTACGCGTGGTATCGGCTGTCGATGAACCCGAACAGGTAGAGCGGCGGCATGGGCACCGGTCCCGTCAGCCGCAGGAACTCCCTTCGGAGGCCCGCATATCCCTCCGGACCGGGCACGAACACGTACACGTCCGGCGCATCGTTGCCAGTGTCGAACTGCGGCTGCCCGGGCACCACGGGAAAGAGCCTGTCTCGGGTCTTGGCAAGCCGTGGGTGGTCACAGAACGACCAGACGCGCTTTGCCCGCAGCTCGGCCGGCGACGGGAGCCATACGTCGCCATCCAGCTTGCCGTCCCATGCGTAGAGCCTTCGACCGAGGGCGTCTTGGACCTCCGCGGCCCTCAACCCGCCGTTCCGTACCAGCACCCGGAACCGCGGAGAGATCAGCGCCGTGGCCTCTCCGATCCGGCGGACCACGACGCTGGCACCCGGCCAGTCCCGCCGCACGACGGTGAACGTCGGGCGGTCCTCGAAGCCCTGCGGCCCACGCTGCTCCAGCCGCACCAGCCCCGGAGACAGAATCTGCACCCGAAGGTCGCCGGCGACATGCTCGAACGGCGCCGCGGGGGCCATCGCCGCCAGCGCGAGGAGACAAACCCACAGGATCGATCGGCGCATCGAGCCGAACTTACCCGATGGTTCTCAGCGGCCGTGACGGCGGCGATACATCTCCCGCGCGATCCTCTTCGTGGCTTCGACCATCTCGGGGTACGGCCGGTCGACGACCGTGACGAGCCCGATGTTGTAGCACTCGCCGTCCAGCACCCGACCCGTCAGCGGCTGATCCCTGTACTGGAACCAGTGGCAGCCCACGAAGTTCGGGTGATCGAGCACCGACCGAACGTACGCCTCGTACATCTCCGCACGTGCCTTCTGACTGGGAGCCCCCACCAAACCCGGGTGGAACATCCCCCGGTCGGTGGCGCCCATGTGGAATTCGCCGATCAGAATCGGCTTGTCCAGCCTGGCGACCTCGGCCCACTCGTCCGCCCGCACCGACGGCGCGTAGATGTTGAAGCTCAGGCAGTCGGCGTACTTCGAGCAGACCTCCACCGCGTCGGGCGTGCGCCATGCGAACCGCGGACCCAGGTACATCGCTCCGGGATCGGTCGCCTTGACGGCGTCCCGAACGGTTTGGAAGTAGCGCTCGAGGAACGATCGGCAGAAGGCGAGAAGGTCCTCCCGCCGCCGCGCAGGGTCGGTCTCCGCGGGCAGGCGCACCGGCTTCTCGAGGTCCTCCCAAGAACCGAAGCTCGTCCCCCACCGCTCGTTGAGCCGCTGCACGGTCCCGTACTTGCGCCTGAGCTGGTTCAGAAGTTCCCGCTTGGCGGGCTGGCCGGGCTCCGCGCTCAGCGCCCCGTAGGCGATGCCGAACCTTCCGCCCTCCTCGCCATAGCCACCCCAGCTCAACTCGTTGTCCACGAACCAGCCGACGCAGAACGGATCTCCCGCGACCCTCTTCGCCTCCTCCCCGAGCGAGCGGCGCACGGACTCGGGGAAGCGGTCGTCGAACACGTCGTGCATCTTCCCCCAGTAGTCCACTCCGGTCGCCAGCCGGGCGTGGTCGCCATCGATGTGGAACGTGGCGACGTACGGCATTCCCCGTCCGCGCGTGCCGCCGTGCGACCAGTTGCCGATGGTGTTCATGCCCCAGGCGCGCAGCCTGCGAACGGCCGTCTCCAACGACAGCTCCTGCCAGCGCTCGCCGTACTTCCGCTTCAGATTCGCCGAGGAGAACGAGGAGGCCGTGCCCGACTTGGTCGGCCCGTAGAGGACGCTCCACGAGGGCTGCAAAAACTCGGAGTAGGGTTCGCCCGGCTTGGGAAGACCGGCGAAGAACCGCTCGCGCCCGGTGATCATCGTTTGCTCGTCCATGCCCACGCAGTTGGGTCCGAACGAGAAGAACAGGCGTCCTTCCGGGTCCACCAGCCACCATTTGCCGTCGACCTTCTGGGTGCGGAACCGGCCGGTGGCCTCGAGCTGGGGACCCGCCAGCCACCCGCCGAAGCGGTCCCGCTCCGGCATCTGGGGCGAGCGGGAGAGCTCGGCTTCCTCCCGCTCCCGGTCCCGGGCGAACTCGCTCTCGTGTTTCAGCTTGCCCGGCCAGTCGGCCTTCGCGAACTGGCCGAATCGGTCGCAGATTCCGTCCAGCTCCGACGTCCAAGGCTCGAAGCGGATCGGGCCGAGCACCAGCTCGCACGGCTCCGAGGGGTGGTTCAGAAAGATCTGCCAGCGGTGAACCTTGCGGAAGTCGATGCCCGCCGCGGCGGAGTTGCCCAGCGCCACCATGCCCGGCACGGGCGGAAACGCCCTCATGCCGTAGTCCATCGGCGTACGGCCTACGGCGAACCAGAAGGTCGCCCGCGACCTCGCGCCGATCGCCGCCGTACCGTACGTGCAGTTCCGTACGCCGTCGGAGTCCGGAGCGTCGTCCACGCGGATCGAGAACGGAACCTCCTTGGGGCCCGGGTTCTCCAGGGTGAACACCAAACGGCCCCTCTGCGACCAATCCTCTGCAGGCTCGAAGCGCACCGAAGCGTTCGGCCAATCCGCCGCGGCGAACCTCACGCGGAGGTTGGCTCCCTCGACCCTCAGTTCGGCGGCGTGCCCTGTGGCTCGTCCCGAATCGACCAACGACCGCCAATCCCAAGCCTCGCCCATGGCCAGCACCCAACCCCAAGCCGCGATCATGCGGATCCTCCTGGGAGCATTGTAGACCTGCCGGGAGGGCAACTGGTCAACCGAGTGCCAACGAGAGCGCCACGATCAGCCGCGCGGCCGCCTCCCGCATCCCCAGTCGCACGGGGACCACCCGGCCGCGGATGCGGGCGTCCGCCACGAGCCGGCACTGAACGACGGCATATCCGACCGCTGCATAGAGACCGACTCCGCCCGCGGATGCTGCCCATGCTGCTCCGACCACACCACCGAAGACCAGCGATGTCGCGAGCCAGGCAGCGCGGCGAGCGTCTTCCTTGCCCAGCTGCGCGCGGACCCAAGCCACGGCCGCCGCAGCGTCGATTCCCGCCAAGACGGCCGCCGGACCGGCGCGCGAGGGTTCGGCGCCTCCCGCCAGCGCCACAGCCCCTCCCATCAGCGCCGCACCCAACGCAGCGAGTGCCTCCGCTGCCAGCGACCCGCGCGCGCCGCGGAACTCCAAGGCGAGCTGCGGCAGGCCGAGCGCCAAACCGGCGGCCAGCCAAACAACCCATGCTCCCCATGGGGCGGCAAGAGCCCAACAAGCCAGAGCGGCAGGAAGGAGAGTCGCCGCCCAACCCGCGGCCCAGCGGGTGCGCGGATAGAGCCTCCGCCGACGGAAATCGGTCCATGCCAGCCGCAGAGGCTGCCGCGCGAGAAACGCAGCAAGGACACCAGTGGCGCAGCTGAAGGCCTCGGCGCTCGGCGCGAGCAACAGTCCGAGAAGCAGCGGCGAAAGCACCAACGCCCACGAACCGTGGTCGGCAGGCAGCAGCACCCGCACAGCGTCGCTCCGCAACGCCATGCTTCCAGCATGCAGACTCCCGGCGCACTCGCGCCATGACAGAGATCAGGTTTCGGTGCGATCCTGCCCGGCATGGGCCAAGATGGAGACATGCCAGTTGCACCGCGGCGGATTTCGGAAGAGCAATGGTCTGCGATCCTGGACCGCGAGGGTCACGAGCCCTGCCCCGGCGTCGTCCTGAAGACCGGCATCCGAATCCAGCCGCGCGCAGACGGCGAAGCCGGTCAGTGGGCCGCGCTGTACCTGCCCGAGGAGCCTGTCATCGAGCCGATGCCGGCGGTTCTCGCCTTCCACGGCGGAGGCTACTGCATGGGCGATCCGTTCGGCATGGGCGCCTTTGCCAAGACGATGGCGCTCGCTTTGGGGATCGCCACCTTCTCCGCATCCTATCGGCTCGGCACCGAGGATCAGCCGACCGGGCCGGAGATCGTTCTGGACGCGGTCGCCGCTTGGAACTACCTTCGGGAGCATGCGGCAGACTACAACGTCGACAGGGAGCGGATCAGTGTCGCCGGGGAGTCGGCCGGGTGCCTTCTCGCCGGACACCTCTCCGTCCGCAGTCCGCTCGTCCGAGACGCCCAAGGCGCACCGATCGCTCTGTACGCCTTCTGGGGGCCGATGGACTTCGTCGCCCGCTGGTACGACAACTGCCAAAGCCCCGGCGCGGAGGTCAACATCTTCGGTCCCGGCGGCTTTCCGCAACATCCCGCCGTCTATCACTGGCTCAGCCCCCTGACCCATGCTGTGCATGGGGACCTCCCGCCGGCCCTCTTGGTCTACGGCAGCACCGACTCCGTGGTGCACCCCCGCCAGGCCGAACTGATCGCCGCGGCATGGAGCCGGGGGAACAGCCACGCTCGCGCTCTCTTGCTCCCGAACATCGGGCACGGCGTCGAGGGCGACAACCGGGAGCAGAGGCGGCGGCTCTTGGAGGAAGCCGTCGCGTTCGGCGCCGAGTGGCACCTCGGCTGACCGTGCTCAGGCCGCGGCGGAGTCTTTCAGCACCACCCCCAGCCCCGGCTGGCACGGAAGCGCGAAGCGGCCGCCCTCATCCCTCGGCGGCTCGACGTACAGCGCGTACCGCTCGGTCTGGATGTTCAGCAGGTGCTCCACCATCGGCAGAACCGTCGGTGAGTGCGCGGCAGCCAGATGGATCGCCGGCAGAAGCGTGTGTCCGTGCGGGTACACAGGCACTCCGAACGCGCCGGCTGTGTGCAGAATCGCCTGCATCTCCGTGATCCCGCCGGCCCACTCCGGGTCGCACTGCAGGACGTCCAGCACCCCCGCCTGGAGGAACGGCAACACAGCCCGGCGGCTGTGCAGATGCTCGCCGGCGGCCAGAGGCACGCGCGTGGCCTTCCGTAGGCGCTCCCACGACGGCAAATCTTCGGGAGGCAGCGGTTCCTCGACCCAGAACGGATCGACCTCCTCCAGCTCCTGGCACATGCGGGTCGCGTAGGGCCCGCTCCAAGCGCAGAACGCGTCGAACATCAGGGGGTAGCACTCTCAGACGGCGCGGCGAACCGCTCTGGCCACCTGCACGTTCCGCCGCAGGCCCTCGTCTCCATGCGCGGGTCCGTAGCGGAAGAACCACTTCTGCGCCGGATATCCCCGAGCCTTGGTCTCCTCGGCCCTTGCCGCCGCCCGGTCCGGCTCGATGGAGCAACCGAGCATGCTCGCGTAGGCCGGCACGGAGTCCCGGCAGGGCCCGCCGAGAAGGCGGTGCACCGGCTCTCCGGCGACCTGCCCCTTCAGTTGCCAGAGACAGAGGTCCACCGCCGCGACCGCCGTCGGGAACACCCCGGTTCTTCCGTGGCGGCTCAGACGCTGCATCCGATCGTTCAGCTCGACGACCCTGGAAGCGTCCTGCCCGACCAGCCAAGGAAGGAGGACGTCTTGCGCCACGGCGGCGGCGTACGAGTCGATCGGCCCATAGCGCGCCGTAACGCCCTCCGCCCGGATGCGAACGAACGTCTGGCGGACCGTCCGCCGCCCCAACGCCGGCTCTGGATCGTGGAACGCGCTGTCTTCGTAGGCATCCATCGGGTTGGTGTTGCGGTTCTCCCAGGGCCAACCCGGCTGGTCCCACTCGAACTCGCGCACCTCGAGGTCCGCCGCTTCGATCCTCACTTCAGAACCCCCAGCTCCGGACCTTGTCCCGCACGTAACGGCCGGACTGCGTCAAGTCCGATTCCTTCCAGCCGCCTTCCGGGTTGGCCCCCGGCTGGAGCACCGCCGATCCTTCCCGCTTGTCCGCGATCGACCAGTTGCACCAGGACAGGTTGTGCCGCCGCATCCACGCGAGCCACTCTTCGGTCGAGGCGCGATCCACGGGCCCATCCCCGGAGGCGAGCGTCGTACCCCACTCCGTGACCATCAAGGCCAGCCCTGCCGCCAGAGCCTTGTCCGCCTTGTCCCTCAGCCACTGCTTGTGCGTGCCCGCGTAGAAATGCAGGGAGTAGACCAAGTTTCGCCCTTGGATCGGGTCCGTCGCCGCGACGTCGACATCCTGCGACCAGCTCGGCGTTCCGATGACGATCAGGTTGTCGGGGTCGATCGCGCGGATGGCTCGGATGACGCGCTCGCTGTAAGGCTTGACGACCTGCGACCAAGGCACCCTCACGGGCTCGTTGTAGATCTCGTAGATGAGGTTCGGCCTCGAGCCGTACTTGCGTGCCAGGCGCTCGAAGAACCGCACGGCCTGCTCCACGTGGTTCTGCGCGCGGTGGTCGTGCCAGTCGACGATCACGTACAGGCCGAACTCGATCGCCGCGTCGACGACGGCCTCCACCTTCCTCCACTCCCGCTCAGGGTCCTCCAGGTATGCGTTCGGTTCCACCGCCACGGCGGCCCGAACGATGCCGGCCCGCCAGTCCTTCGCGATCCATTCGATGCACCGTCGGTTGTAGAACTGGGGCATCCACTGGCTCCAGAAGAGGCTCGGTCCGGCGAGGCTGACGGCCTTGCCGTGCTCGCCGACGATCGCACCCTTCTCCACACGCAACTGACCGTGCTTGGCAACCGGAGTCTCCGGTGCGGCGATGGGGGTGAGAAGGAGTGGGAACAGTGTCCAGAGCGCCATGCCGCAGTATAGACGCCCGGCCACTTGAAGAGGATGGTGGGCGGTACAGGACTTGAACCTGTGACCCCTACAGTGTCATTGTAGTGCTCTGCCAGCTGAGCTAACCGCCCGGGACGCCCCATTATGGCCCCGGCAGCCCGCCGGTTTCAAGCCGGAGGAACGTACCCAGCACCGTTGCGGGGTTCTGCTATGCTGGAGCCGCATGAGTCGACTGCCCTTGACCCGATTCACTTACGGCACCACCCGGCTGGGGGACGGAAGCATCCCCTTCGAGAGCCGCGTCGCCGCCGCGCGCCGAGCCATGGACCTCGGTTTGTCGTTCCACACGAGCCACCAGTATGGAGACGCTTTGAGCGTCATTCGGGAGGCCCTTGATCGGAATCGGGAGAGGGTACCCAAGTTCCTCTTCAAGATCGGATGGTCGACCCCCGAGCAGATCCGCGGGCAGGTGGAGCATCAGCTCGAGGCTCTGAACCTCTCGCGGATGGACGTGGGTCAGCTGTGCCTGGGCGGACCGCTGGCCGAGGAGATGGCCCGGCCTGGGGAGGGCATGCGGGCCATCCTGCGGATGAAGGAAGAGGGCCTCGTGGGGTCGTTCGTGCTGGAGTGCTGGCCCTGGAGCCCGCCCGCGTACCTCGAGGCGATCCGGAGCGGCGTAGCGGGGTCTGTGGTCGACGCCTACATCTTCTATCTGAACCCGCTGCAGCGGTTCGTGCTGAACGAGCTGTGGGACGCGCTGTGCGAAACCGGCTTCCCGATCGTCGCCATGCGCACGGTCTGCGGGGGGACGCGGCCTTCGTCCGGCTACCTTCAGCCGCGCTGGGACGCCGTGGAGCCGATCTATCGCGTCACGGACGCCCAGAGCTGGCCGGAGTTCTGCGTGCGGTACGCGCTGGGTCTGCCGAACGTGGTCGCCACCGTCGGCTCGACGGCGGCAGTCGAGCGGATCGAGGAGTTCGCCAGGCTGAGCGCCGATCCGAAGCCTTTGGAGCCCCACGTGGTGGAGGCGATCCACGAGCTCCATCGCCGCTGGTCGAACGAGCACGACCGTCACGCGGCGCCCTGGTCGATGTGAGCGGCTCCTGGCGGGAGCGTGTGGGAATCGAACCCACCCGGCCCCAGATCGGGGCCACAACGGTTTTGAAGACCGCGAGGCACACCAGCACCCATGCGCTCCCGCGGCTTTTTTACCCGTTCGGGCATCCGTGGCCGCCCCGCAGGCGTAACATCGGATCATGGAGCCACAGAATCCGGTGCAGACTGCGCGGAAAGGCCCTCTGCTTTGGGTCTTCGCGATCGTGTTCCTGGTCTTGGTGGCGTTCCTCGGCGGTCTGGGCGTCGCCGGGTGGTTCCGAGCGAAGGAGGAGCCGACGCCCGCGCCCCTGAGGGCGAGCTCCGAGCCGATCGCGCCGCCCATGCGCCAATCGGCGCCCGAGCCGCCGGAGTTCCGCCAGACGGCTCCGCCCGCGCCCGAGATGCCGGCTGACGTCCGCGACTGGCTCGAGTTCCTGCGCGGCATCGAGGCGGAGCGCCAAGAGCTCGCGCGGGACCAGGTCTCGCGGGCCCTCACCACGCTGGCAGCGCTTTCCGCGGGAGCCCAGCTCGAGGCGCTCCAAGGGCTCTTGGCGGATGCCGGCGGAGGGGATGCTCCCACCCCGCCGTCGCCAGCCCAGCGCGCGAGGATGGACACGGAGGCCATGCGCCGTGCATGGATCGACCTGCACAACAAGTTCCTCAGCCGGAGGCCACCGGCCGAATGCCAGCCGATCGCCGACCGTTACGATCAGGTTCTGCGCGAGACCGGCGGCATGATGGGCGACATCCTCCAGGCGATCGCCAACGCCGAGCAGGATCCCTCGTCGGCGATCACTGTGCTGCAAGCCATGAAGGGTCGAAGCCGCGATCTGATCGACGCCCCCGCGCGCGAAGCCGACCGAGGGGTCGCCGCGATCTGTGAGCGTTACGGCGTGACGAAGTGGTTCGCGATCCAGACCGACGAGAACGGCGGCGGCATCTTCCAGCGCCTGGCCTTCTGACGCCGCCCTGCTTGTCGCTCGGAGCCGCACCCTCGTGCGGCCGGATCCGGGCCGCGAACGGGCGGGCGAAGAAGTAGGCGGCCGCCCCACGATGGGGGCGGCCGACGGTCTTATCCGTGGCGCTTCGCCTCAGTTGCCGCTCTGCTGCTCCTGCTGCTTGCGCATCATCTCCATCGCCTTGGCTTGGGCGTCGCCCTCGAACTGCTGGCGAGCCTTGGCCTGCTCGATGGCGGCTGCGGCGTTCCGGCGAGCCTGCTCCGGCATGTCCGCCGGGAGCTCATCCACGGACTTCGGAGCCTTCTCAGCAGCCTCCTTGGCCTTCTCCACGTCGCCGGAGTCGGACCCGGAGCAACCGGCGAGGACGCCGAACCCCAGCACGAGAGCGAGCATCCATGCGATGGTCTTCATGCGATCACCTCACGAACGGAGCGCAGGGCGCCCAAGACTCGAACAGCCAGTCCCAGTTGTCGTACATGTCGGACGCCATGCCCTTCACGTACATGTACTTGCACCAGTTGAACGCGCCCTTCTTGACGAACTGCGCGTGGCCGTCGGCGTAGGCGTTGTTCATGCCCTCGAACCGATAGCGGGCGATGGACCAGGACGGGAACACGTTGCTGTCGGCGTCCCACTTCTCATGGGAGGTCGGGCCGGTGAACACGGGCGGCCACTGCGCGCCGCCGAACCACCACCAAGAGGCCTCGGCCGTGTCGCCCGAAGCGTTCCAGTCGGGGTTGATGCCGACGGTCAGCGTGCTCACGATCTGCGCCGGAGCGTCGAGCTGCGTGGTCGAAACGGACGGCATCACCGGCAGACCGGTGGGATAGCCGGCGTCATTCTGATCGCAGTCCCAGCTGGACGCCGAGGCGTTCCAGTAGCAGGCTCCGGGCATCAGGTTCCGGTTGGACTGATAGGTGCCGCGGGAGCCGGGCTTCATGGGGTGGTCCCAGATGCCGCCCTGGGCCAGAAGCACGCGGCGGGAGCCGTCGTCGTAGGCCTGCTGGCCGTTCTTGACGTAGGGCATCACGGCCTCGCGCCAAGTGAACGGCGTGTTCCAGCCCCAAACGTCGTTGTTCGGCCTCTTGTACCACTGCCTCGGGAACATGTCGTCGTAGTCCGCCGAGTACATGATGATCGCGGTCGCGTGGTTCTTGCAGTTCGAGAGGTCCTGCGACTTCTTCGCCGCCACCTTCGCCTGCGCGAACACCGGGAAGAGGATCGCCGCCAAGATCGCGATGATCGCGATGACGACGAGCAGCTCGATGAGGGTAAAGGCAATGCTTCTTCGCATCATGGAAGGATCTCCTTGGATTGACTCGAGCGGGAGCGGAGGCACGAGGCCGGACCACACCGGCTGTCCCGAAGAAACCCAGCGAGCGGCAACGCACTTACGGACGATTGCCCGCGCCTCCTTACGGCCAGGTCGGATCTTCCCGCTGGGTGGTCCATCATCGAAACGCACCGTTCCCGTTGGCGCCCTGCGCGGGCGCTGTGCCGAGACATTCCTATCTTACAACAGGTTGACGTTGATTCGTTAACCGATTTTCGCGGGAGTTTCCGCAAGTCCCCCCGCCCACGGACGCTCACTTCTCGCGCCGCAGCCTCGTCTCGTTCTTGAGCGAGCCCTTCGTCACCAGCTTCAAGGAGTCGCCGCTCAGCTCCATGGTGTAAGCCAGAACCGCCTTGTCCGACCGGCGGAAGCGCATCTCGCCATCCTTCACGGCCCACTCGCCCGACTCCTTCACGGGGAACGAGCCGCCCGGGGACTGGACCGTGCCCTCGAACGTGTACTTGCCGTCGGCCTGGAAGGTGTACTTCGACTTGCCATCCTCCTTGACCCAAACCCCGACGACCTTCGGATCCTGAGTGCCCTCGAACGCCACCTCGCTGGTAGTCGCCTGACCCGAGTCCTCCGTCGAGGCGCAGCCCGCAACCACGAGCATTACCACAGCCGATACGAGAAACAGGAACCAGAGCTTCATGCAGTGCCTCCTCGGGTGCGACCGATCGGCCGCCCGCCCCATGCTAGCCAATCCGGCTCGGAGGCGTCAATGCCGGAGATCAGAAGTAGGCCAGCTGCTTCTTGGCGTCCACATGGTCCGGCTTCTGCCGGAGCACCTCAAGGAACTGCTGCTTCGCCTCGTCGAACAGGCCGAGCATCATCATCGTCATCGCCAGGTCGTATCGGGCGTTGATATGGTTCGGGTGGCGGGCCACCACCTGCTTCAGCGTCTCCAGGGAGCCCTCGAAGTCCCCCTCGAAGCCTTGGATGAGGCCGAGCTGCCAGCGGGCGTTGGCGTGGTTCGGGTCGGCCGCGAGCACGCGGTTCAGCTCCTCGCGGGCCTCCCGGTACCTCCCCTCACATCGCAACGCGAAGCCGCGTTGATAGATGGCCTCGAGATCCATCGTAGATTGCGCGCAGTATAGCACAGGGTCACTGCGCATCGGGCTTCAGCAGAAATCCCGGTGCAGGCTCCTGGCGGCCCAGCTCGCGCCGGTCCTCCCGCTGCTCCTCCGCCTCCGGCTGCTGCTCCTTGGCCGCATCGTCCTTCGGCTCCCGCTTGGGAATCTCGCGACCCTCCATCGCGGCCAGAAACGCCTCCCGATCCAGGGTCTCGTGCTCCAGCAGCGCCTGGACGACCCGGTCGAGCTTCTCCCGGTTCTCCATCAGGATCTCCGTGGCCCGCTGCCGCGCGCGCTCCACGATGGCGCGAACCTCCTGGTCGATGAGCTCCGCGACGGCCTCGCTGTAGTTGCGCTCGTCCATCGTGTAGTCGCGGCCCAGGAACGGGTTCTGGTTGCGCCGCCCCAGCACCAGCGTGCCGAGCTTCTCGCTCATGCCGTACTCGCACACCATGGCCCGGGCGATGCGGGTCACCCGTTGGAGATCGTTGCTCGCGCCGGTCGTAACCTCGTTGAAGACCAGCTCCTCCGCGACGCGGCCTCCCAGCAGCTCGGCCAGGTCGTCGTGCAGCTCCTGCTCGCTCACCAAGTACTTGTCGGTCACGGGCAGCGACCACGTCGAGCCGAGCGACATCCCCCGTGGCAGGATCGTTACCTTGTGGACGGGGTCGCAGTAAGGCAGCGTCTCGCCCACGATGGCGTGCCCGGCCTCGTGGTAGGCGATCACCTCGCGCTCCTTGGCGTCCATCACCCGGCTCTTGCGCTGCGGGCCGGCGATGACTCGGTCGAGGGCCTCCTCCAAGTCCTCCTGGAGGATGCGCGGGTGGTTGCGGCGCGCCGCCAGCAAAGCCGCCTCGTTCAGCATGTTCGCCAAGTCGGCGCCCGTGAAGCCGGGGGTGCGCTTGCTCAGCACCTCGAGGTCCACCGAGGCGTCCATCGGCTTCCCGCGGGCGTGGATCCTCAGAATCTGCTCGCGACCCTTGGCGTCCGGCGGATCGACCACGATCTGGCGGTCGAAGCGGCCGGGGCGCAGCAGCGCCGGGTCCAGCACGTCGGGTCGGTTGGTGGCGGCGATCATGATCACGCCGCTGTTGGGGTCGAAGCCGTCCATCTCCACGAGCAGCTGGTTCAGCGTCTGCTCGCGCTCGTCGTGCCCGCCGCCCAAGCCCGCGCCGCGCTGGCGACCCACGGCGTCGATCTCGTCGATGAAGATCAGGCTGGGGCGGTGCGCCTTGGCGGTCTCGAACAGGTCCCGCACCCGGGCGGCGCCGACGCCGACGAACATCTCCACGAAGTCCGAGCCGCTGATGTGAAAGAACGGCACGCCGGCCTCTCCAGCGATCGCCCTGGCGAGGTGCGTCTTGCCTACGCCGGGAGGGCCCGTGAGGAGGATGCCCTTCGGGATCTTGGCTCCCAAGGCCGTGTAGCGCTTGGTGTTCTTCAGGAAGTCGACGATCTCCCAAAGCTCCTGCTTGGCCTCCTCGATGCCCGCCACGTCGTCGAAGGTGACCTTCGGCCCACCTTCGCCCACGCGCTTGGCCCGGCTGCGGCCGAAGCTGAGAGCCTGGTTGCCGCCGGCCTGGCTCGGCCTGAGGAAGAAGAACCAAAGGATCAGCACCATGATCACCGGGAAGGCGAACATGGAGATCAGGCTGAGCGCCGTCTGGCTGATCGGAGGCGTCTTGGTGTCGACGTTGACCTCGTTCTTGATGAGCTCGTTGAACAGCGCCTGACCGACGGGATCGCGCGTGGTGGGACCCGTCGCCACGAACTTCCGCCCGTCCTTGAACGTCCCGCGGATGTCGCTCTCCTGCCACTCGACCTTGTCGACTTCTCCGTTCTTGACCCTTTCGAGCAGCTGGCCTACGGTGAGCTCTTCGGGGGCCGCGGCGCCCAGACCACCGATCGGTCCGCCGCTGAAGACGTTCATGAGGGCGATCGTGATGATCACGATCATCAAGGTCAGGAACAGGGCTCTGGCAGGTCTATTCAAGGAGCAACACGCCTCACTGGAGGAATTCTTCTCGGTCTACGCCGACGGCGCGGCCGAGGTTGCGGACTCTCGTCCGGGCCTGGGGCCGAACTCCACGCGCCAACAGGCGGTTGTACCCTCTCCGATTCTGGCGCGCTCGGAGAGCGGGCCTCCAGGCACCCACAGGATCCCGTCGTCGTCGACCACCACCGGCAGGCGCGCACGGGCCAGCGCCGTCAGGCGCATTTCGCCGAACACGTCGGACAGCTTCTTCGTTCCGCCCAAACCCAGAGGGTCGATGCGGTCGCCGGGCTCCGCGCCGCGAACCCGCAGCGAGCCGCGCACGGCGCCCCGGGGGATGCGGGCGACCAGAGGCCCCTCGGCGGGGACGGGATGGACCGCCTCGGCGGGAGCGACTCGGAACACCCATCCGAACGTCTCGGACTCGGTCTCGCCGGGCGCCGCGAGGGGGAACGAACCCAAGCCGTCCCGGGCCGTTCGCCGGAAGTGGATCGTCGCATCGTCCCAGACCGCCTCGACCAAGCCCTCCTTCGTGGTCACCGAGCCGCAGGTTCCCTGCGCACCGAGCACGATGGCCTCGGTTTGCTCGAAGTCCGCCCGGCCGCCGAGCGCCTCAACGAGCAGCCGAGCGGCCCGGCGCGCCAAGCCCAGCGGAAGACCGGCGAATCGCGAGCGGTCGAACGCGGCCTCGGCATCGGCGGTCAGGAAACGCAAGGGGCCGTTCAGGGGGACCTCGAAAGACTCCATCGCCCGTCCAGCGGCCTCGTCCAACACTTCCGACTCCGCCGCGGCGACCGCCGCGAGCCTCCGTAGCGCTCTGTCGAACGACGGGTTCAGACGGCGGAACGCGGGCACCAGGTCGCGGCGCACGTGCAAGCGGGCGAAGCGGGGATCGTCGTTGGCGGGGTCGTCGTGGAACCAAAGGCCGCGCTCTTGGCAGTAGGCGCGGGTCTCCAATCTGGCCACACCCAGCAGCGGTCGGACGATGTTCCCCCTCCGCTCGGGAATGCCTTCCAGGCCCTTCAAGCCGGCTCCGCGGGCGAGGTTCAGCAGGATCGTTTCGACGCTGTCGTCGGACGTGTGCGCCGTTGCGATCCACGGGCTGAGCGTCCTCAGCGCGGCCCGTTGCAGAAACTCGTAGCGGGCCCGGCGTCCCGCCTCCTCCAAACCGATGCCATAGGCGCGGGACATCGCCGGAACGTCCGCGCGGCCCCCGACGAACGGGATTCCCCTCGCCGCGCAGTACGCCTCGCACCGGCGCATCTCCTCGTCGGCCTCCGGGCGCATGCCATGGTGCAGGTGCGCGGCCACAACGTCCCGCCCCAGCCGATGCAGGAGGTCCAGCAGGCACGTGGAGTCGGCGCCGCCGCTGTACGCCACCACGATCCTGTCGCCTTGGGGCAGCCAGCTCCAAGCGTCCAGCCTCTCCCTCAGCCGATCCAGCAGATCCGGCAACCTACACCTGCTCCTCGCGTTCGGGCGTCTCGAGGTAGATCACCTCGCGGCTGTCGTCGTACGCCAGCAGCTCGCCGTAGCGGCCCCACTCGACCACGGTCTCGACGTTGCGCTCGGCCTCCTCGCTTGGGAACTCGCGTTCGAGCAGGTCCTGCACGTCGTCCCACTGCATCTCGTGGTCCTCCTCCTTCTCGAGCATGTCCAGCAGCCACTCGAAGATCGGCAGGCGGCGGATGCGGGCGGCGAACAGCTGCTTGCGCTCGGTGACGTCGGCCTCGGCGAACTCCACGCCAAGGTCGGTGACCCGGATGTCGCCCTCGTCGATGGTGGCGAAGCCCAGAAGCTCCGCTGCCTCGGCCAGCTTCAGCAGCTCGTCGGAGTCCAGCTTCAGCTCTCGCGCCAAGTCGTAGAGGTTCGCCGAGCGGGTCGGCGACTGCGATACCAGCTCGAGCACGATCGCCAAGCCCGCGATGTCGATCTCCGGCAGGTTCCTCGTTCGACCCGGCTGGCCCGGCGCGGTTCCCATCTCGACGTACTCGGCCTCCGTGCGGCCGGCGAGCACCGCGTACACCGCGTCCACCACGCTCAGGAAGCTGGCGGACTTCTGAGAGCGCGGATAGGGCAGATCGACCTTCATGTCGCGGACCACGCGGCCCGGGTCCTTGTCCATGATCACGATGCGATCGGCCATGTACACCGCCTCCTCGATGTTGTGCGTGACCAGGAGGATCGCCTTGGTGGGAAGCTCGCCGCTCGTCCACAGGTCCAGCAGCTCGCCCCGAAGCGTCTCCGCGCTCAGGACGTCCAAGGCCGAGAACGGCTCGTCCAGGCACAGCAGCTCCGGCTCCACCGCCATGGCCCGCGCGAACCCAACCTTCTGGCGCATGCCGCCGGACAGCTCGCGGGGAAACGCCGTCTCGAACCCATCCAGGCCGACCTTGTCCAGAAGGGCGATCGCCTTCTCCCTCCTCTGGGCCTTGGGCACGCCCCGAGCCTTCAGACCCAGCTCCACGTTGTGCTGGACCGTCAGCCACGGGAACAGCGCGAACGTCTGGAACACGATGGTGGCGTGGGGGTTGACACCAACGAGGGGCTGGCCGCGATAGAGCACCCGTCCCTCGCTCGGCCTCTGCAGACCAGTGATGATGCGCAGCAGCGTGCTCTTGCCGCAGCCGCTGGGCCCCAGAAGGGCGACGAACTCCCCCTCGTAGATGGTCAGACTCACGCCGCTCACAGCCACGAAGCGTTTGGCGCCCGTGCCGTAGGCCTGGGTCACGTTCTGCAGCTCCAGAAGAGGGGTTGGTGCCTGCATCGTGTGCTCCTCAATCCATGCGGAAGCGGTCCTCGGCCAGCGTATAGAGTCTACGCCACACCAGGCGGTTGACCATCACCACCGTGAACACCATGGCGAGCGTGCCTGCGAGCAACATGGGATAGTCTCCGCGCGCGGTGGCGTCGGCGATGATGCTCCCCGCCCCGACGGTCTTCAAGGTCTGCCCGGAGAACTCGGCGTACTCCGCCACGATGCTCGCGTTCCACGCTCCGCCGCTGGCGGTGATGGAGCCGGTGATGAGGTACGGGAAGAGGCTCGGCAGAAGGAACACCTTCCACCGCTCCCAACCTCGGATCTTCATCAGCTCCGAAGTGAAGTGGAGGTCCCTCGGGATCGCGCTGGCTCCAGCGATCACGTTGAACAGCAGATACCACTGCGTGCCGGCCATCATCAGCGCCACCGCCGCGATGTTCAGCCCGCCCGCCAGGCTCACCAGGGCGGCGAGGAACACCGGGAACAGAGCCGTTGCCGGAATGGACGCGGCGAGCTGGGCCAGCGGCTGGAGCCAGCGCGCCAGCTTCGGGTTGGTGCCGATCGCCACGCCCACGGGGATCGTCCACGCCAAGGTGAGGATCAACGCGACGGCGACGCGCAGGAAGGTCGCCAGAATTCCCAGCGCGACTTGGAGCCAACCCCCGAGCGGAAGGTGGGTCAGCAGCCCCGCCGCGCGCCAGCCGCCGTAGGCCACGATCGCAACGGCCGCAGCAAGCAGCGCCCAAGCCAGAAGGTTCGTGCCCGGCCGATCGCGCTCCCTCTGTGGCCGGTCCTGGAGCCTGCGCAGCACCCAGAAGTCGAAGGCCTCGGCGACCGGACGGATCCAGTTCCGACGGACCCGCGCCATCAGCGACGAGTCCATCAGCACGTCGTAGAACCATGAGGTCGGCGCGTCCTCGTCGTGCACCATGTCCAGCCGGAAACGGTGCGACCAGGCGAGGAGGGGCCGCCACACCATCTGGTCCAACGCGACGATCACCAGCGTCAGGGTCGCCAGGCCGTACAGAATGGCCCGGGTGTTGCCTTGGTGCGCGGCCTCCTGGAGGTAGCTGCCGAGGCCGGGCAGGCGGAAGTCGCGCGAACCCACGTTGAAGATCTCCGCGGCCATCAGGAAGAACCAGCCGCCCGCCCAGCTCATCATGCTGTTCCAGATCAGCCCGATCATGCCGAACGGTAGCTGCAGCGTCTTGAACTGCAACCAGGAGTTCAGCTGCAGGATCTTGGCGGCCTCCCGCAGATCCTTGGGGATCGTAGTCAGCGACTGATACCAGCTGAACGTCATGTTCCAGGCCTGGCTGGTGAAGATCAGCAGCACGGAGGCCAGCTCGGTGGCGATCTTCTGCGGCAGGATCGCCGACAGGCTCAACAGGACCACCGGAAGGAACGACAGGATGGGAACGCTCTGCAGGATGTCGAGCAGAGGCAACAGAACCTTCGAGGCGCGCTTGCTGTTGGCGGCCCAGTACCCGTAACCGATCGAGAACGCCAGGCTCAGCACGTAGGCCAAGAACATCCGCCCCGTCGAAAGCGCGGCGTACACGGGCAGAACCGAAGGCTCCAGCGAGATCGAGGGTCCCCGCACGACCTCCGGCGCGTCCTTCGCCAGCTGCACGCCGAACCCCACCAGCGCCACGACGCCCAGCAGAATCAGAGCGTCCGCCCACGTGAGGCGACGCTCCATGTTCTGGCCCGGGAAGAAGACGCGGGGGAAGCGCATGGGCGCCCGAATTGTACGCGATCGGTCACCCTCTGGTGCCCAGTTCCTCCACGCAGAACACGGCGCAGGACACGGCGGCGGCTCCCGCATCGAGCAGCGTGCGGGCGCACTCGCGCATCGTGAAGCCTCCGGTCAGGACGTCGTCCACCAGCAGAATCCTCTGCCCTGCGACCTCCGGCCTCGCCCGAAACGCGCCGAGCAGGTTCCTGCTCCGCTGCTCCCGACTGAGGCCAACCTGCGGACGGGTCGGCCGAACCCGCCGCAGAAGCTTTGGGCGCACCAGGGAGCGATCGAACTCCTCGCACAGCAGCTCGGCCTGGTTGAAGCCGCGCGAGCACCTGCGGAGGAAGTGGATGGGCACCGGGACGATCGCATCGGGCGAATCCGCACCGGAACGGGCCCAAGAGTCGGCGAGCAGCGCCGCCATCGGCCGGCCGAGGGCGGTCGCCCGCTCGTACTTCAGCCTCCTCACCGCTTGCGCCGCACGCCCGTCGTAGCGGAACGCGGCCCAGACGAGCAGTCCGTCCCCGAGGTCCTCGAACCGATCGGCGGGAGGCATGGCCGACCTGCAGGGCTCGCACACCGGCGGGAGTCCCGCTACGCCGCAGAGGGCGCACTTGCCGGGGTACGCCAGCGAGGCGAGCCCCTCACAGAAGCTGTTCCAGAAGGCGGAGGCTCTTGATGTCCAATGCATCCAGTGCCGGGATCTCGTACCTCTGGCCGTCGACCGTCTGGATCTGCCAGCGGCCCGGCTGAATCTCGGCCGAGTTGTCGCGCCAATGGCGCACCCAGAACTCGCTCGGCCCTCGCTGGGTGACCACGCGGAACCTCCACATGCCGCCCTCCTGCTTCAGCTCGCGGATGGCCAGGATCTTGGGCGTGAAGTAGCGGCGATCGAGCTCCCTCTGGATCGCCTGCCTCGACTCGGGCGCCATGCCCTCCAGCGAGGGGAGGATCCCGTACTCCTTGTTCTCCACGTCCATCAGCACGATGTGCGTGTCGGGGTGGCTCAGGGGAAAAGCCAGCTTCGCAACCGCCCGCGGCAGGCAGAACTCGCCCTCCACCTCCACGCGAAGCCGGGAGGATTCCTCCGGAAACCAAGCGCGGACCCGGCCCGGATCGAGGTAGCGGGCCTCTTCAAACGACATGGCCCATTATGGACCCGGCGTCCGCCCCGTCGGCCTCAGGGCGAGCCGCGGGTCGGCCGTCTCTGCTTCCCGCGGCGCGTCGTGTCTGCCCTCGGACTCCGCGCGCAGGGCCATCCAACGCTCGAAGGCCTGCAGCGTCGATCGTCCGCGCTCCAGGAACTCCTCGTGGCGATCCAGCCGGATGCGCGATGCCTCCAGCCGGTCGTACTCCTCGGTTGCACGAGGCCGGTGGCCGCCCTCGCTGTAGAAGGTGATCTCGCCGAACCAGAGTCGCCCGTCGGCGTGGCACACGTCGACGCGGCAGCGGAGGAAGTCCCCCGAGAGCGTCTCCGCGATCGCCACAAGCTCGTCCAGATAGGTCGGTCTCGGCACCGACACCTCGACCGTGTGCGGGTTCGTGCCGGTCTTCGGAATCCTGTTCCAGCTCAGGTCGTTGCGGCTGAGGGTGAGCCTGCCGTCGGTTCGGTCGAGGATCGTCACGACCCGGAACACCTCGCCGCAGAAACAGTGAACCTTGTGCTCCACCAAGGGGGTCTTCTCTCCAAGCAGCGGCTCGATGAGGATGCGGCGAGGAATGCCGCGGTAGTTGTTTTCGGCGTACAGGAGGGAGCGGCCGCGCCTCATCCAGCGTCGGAGACGGGCCGCGGCCCGCGCCCGGTCGAAGCTGTCGGGATCGCGGCAGAACAACACCATCTGGCTGCTGTGGTTCGGCTTCAGCACGAACTGCGGCGGAAGCGAATCCCAGTCGATCTCTCGCACCGAGCGGCAGACTTGAAGGATCGGGACGGTGAGGTGGCCCAAACCTTTGAACGCTACGAATTCGCGAACCCGCAGCTTGTCGGAGCACAGGGTCAACAGCGGGTGGCGGTGGTACAGCTTCAGCCAGCTGATCTTGTCCACCAGCGAGACGGGCTCCTGCAGATTCAGCGGGCGGCCCTGGACCCGGCGGCTGTTCGCCTCAAGCAGGCGGCGGTCGTAACCTCCGCCGGGCCTCGGTTCCAGGCGCGGGTCGATCCACCCGGCGAGGGTCCAGAACGCGCGCTCCCACGCTAAGGTCAGGTCGCGCAGGTCCATCGGACTATGCTACAGCGTTCTGCCGAGGATTTGGACGCGCAAAATGCTGGCGGGCCGGTCGCCTCTCCGAACGACCGGCCCGCTCCTTCGACGCCGGAGTTTCGACTACGACTCGCCCATCGTGTGCACGAAGGTCGGCTCGAACGGGATCAACCCCATGCGCGTCGCGGCGCGGAACGCCTGCACGCGGTTGTTGACGCCGAGCTTGTCGTAGATGTTGGCCAGATGGAAGTCGACGGTCCGCTTCGACACGAACAGGACATCGGCGGCTTCTTTGCTGCTGTGGCCCTGCGCGATCAGGCTCAGCACCTCGATCTCGCGCTTCGTCAGACGAACGGCCCTCTGGGAGTTCTCCGACCTAGAAGTTGCTGGCATTGGCATTTTCCACCCCTCGATTCGTTTCAACCGCCTACCTGTCTGATTCCACAGCCAGGGTCCGCGCTTGAGATGGACCTGCCGACAATCGGAGAAAACGGGATTCTTACCGGGTCCGCCATCCGCCCGAAGGGCTCAGAGGCTGGATTCCACGACCCGGGCGCCGTCCACCGCCCGACAGACCAGGAACGCGCCTTCGCGGCCTGCCCGTTGGACGTACTCGGCGCTGGCTTTGTTCACGAAGTCCCCCAGGGCTTCGGTGCGCACCAACGCGACGCAGGCTCCTCCGAACCCTGCCCCCGTCATGCGGGCGCCGATGCAGCCTGGGGCCGCGTTCGCCGCCTCCGACATCACGTTCAGCTCGCGGCAAGAGACTTCGTAGTCGTCGCGCAGCGACAGGTGGCTGTCCCGCAGCAGCCACCCGCACCGGTCGGAGTCGCCGTCCTTCAGCGCCTGCCGAAACTCGAGGCAGCGGGCGTTCTCGGCCACCACGTGCCGCGCCCGGCGGAACACCACGGGATCCATCGCGTCCCTCGACGCCTCGAGCATGTCGAGCGTCGCGTCTCGAAGCAGCTGCAGGCCCAGGGCCTTGGCGGCCGCCTCGCACTGCGACCGGCGCTCGTTGTACTGGGAGTCGGCCAGCTGGCGCGGCTTTCGGGTGTCGCAGAGCACGATGGAGATTCCTTCCGGGAGCGGGCAGGGATCGATCTCCATGGTCACGGTGTCCAGGAAGATGGCCGAGTCCGCCACTCCCATGGCGCTGGCCATCTGGTCCATGATCCCGCAGTTCACTCCCACAAACCGGTTTTCGCAGCGCTGTCCGTACTGGGCCAGCTCGCGGTTGGACAGCTGGTACCGTCCGAGGGCGTCGTACAGCTTGCCGAACGCGAGCTCCAAGGCGGCGCTGCTGCTGACGCCGCTCCCCATCGGCACGTTGGACACCACCACCGCCTCCACGTCCGGCACCCCCTCGAAGCCCTCTTGCTGCAGCACCCAAGCCATGCCGGCGGCGTAGGCCGCCCAGCCGCGGACCTCTTTCCGGTACAGTTCCGCCGCTCGGAACGGCCTTGCCTCTCCGGCCGACGGTTCCAGGGAGATGAGGGTGGAGGGGCCATCCGTCCGTCGTCCCGCGACGACCACGAAGCGTTCGATCGCCGCCGGAAACACGTAGCCGCCGTTGTAATCGGTATGCTCCCCGATCAGATTCACGCGGCCGGGCGCGGCTGCGACGACCTCGGGGTCGCCCCCGAACCGCTCGGCAAAAGTGGACTTGGCCTGGTCGACGACGGCGGAAAGGCTGTGAAGCGCCATCGCCTCCGGTTTACCCGATGGGCAGACAGGCCGTCTCGCGGCCGGCGGCTTGACGCCGGGGGACCGTCTCGAGTATCCTCTTCGGTTGCTGCCCGGTCCGTCGGCCGGCGCGGGGGTTTCCCATGGCGAAGATCTGTCAGGTCACAGGAAAGAAGGCGAACGCCGCCAAGCACATCCGGCACCGGCACTCCGGCGCGTGGAAGTTCCGCGCCCCCAAGAAGAACCGCGAGCAGCTGCCGAACCTCCGCACGGTGCGCATCCAGACGCCCGGCGGCAAGGTGACGCTCCAGGTGAGCGCCGCGGCGATGCGCCATCCCGAGTTCCAGGCGGTGGCGGCGGGTCTGAAGCCGATCCCCAAAGAGTGGCTGAAGAAGCCGCGCTACGAGTGAGGCGTCTGCGTCTTCTAGATGCGGGGGGCCGCGTCGCGGCCCCCCGCATGTTCTGCGCCGAAACCCCGTTCGTGGAGCAGGCGTAACTCACCCAGAACATGGAGCTGGCCCAACGCTACCGCCACGCCGCTTGGCTCGTCGTCTCGCTCGCCGTGTTGGTCGTGGGAGGGCTGATCCTACGGCCTTTCGTGCCCGCGCTCGTCTGGGCACTGGTGCTGGCGATCCTCACGCAGCCCATCTACGACCGTTTCCGCAGGCGACTCGGCGACAGCCTCGGGGCCGGTGTGGCCGTGCTCGCGGCGGTTCTGTTCGTTGGGCTTCCGCTCACCCTGGTGGGAACGTTCCTCTACCTTCAGATCCTCGACGCGCTCCACGCCATCGGCAACCAGTCCACCGCCACGCGGAACTCGTTCCAGGTCGTGCTGGACGGCATCACCAAGGCGATCGCGCCGATCCTGCGGGCCATCGGCCAGGAGGAGTTCAGCCTGACCGACTGGGTCGCGGCCAACCGCCAGATGCTGATGGAGGCGGTGCGCCAGCCTTTGGGTCAGGCTGCGGTGGGGGTCGGGAAGGCCGTGTTCACCGCGGTCGTGGCGCTTCTCACCATGTTCTTCCTTCTGCGAGACGGAGGCCGCATGCGGGAGCCGGCGATCGAGCTCAGCCCCTTGCGGCGCGACCAAACCGAGGCCCTGTTCGTCCGGATCGGCCAGACGGTGCGCGCGGTGTTCGTCGGCATCATCCTGGTCGCCATCGCCCAAGGCTTGGTGGCCGGCGTGGGCTACTTCATCGCCGGAGTGCCCAACCCGGTAGTTTGGACGCTCGTCACGATCCTGCTCTGCGCCATCCCGCTGCTCGGCTCGCCGCTCGTGTACGTGCCGCTCGGCGTGACGCTGATCACCCAAGGCAGGCCGCTGGCGGGCGTGCTGCTGATGGCCTACGGGTTCCTGATCGTGAGCAACATCGACAACGTGCTGCGGCCCTTCGTGATCGGCGCCCAAACGAACCTGCACCCGATGGCGGTGTTCTTCAGCCTGCTCGGTGGGGTTTTCCTGCTCGGACCGGTGGGCCTCATGGCCGGACCCATGGTGCTGACCGTTGCGCTTTGCCTGGCGGACGCCCTGCGGGAGGCCCGGCGCGAAGAGGCTACTGCTGCGTGAGGTTCTGACGGATCTCGTCCTCCGCCTGCCGAACCTGCCGCAGCTCGTGCAGGGTGGCGTCGAGCGAGGGAATCGAGCTGACGGTCTGCGCGGACTCGTCCCGCAGCACCATCATCGTGGACTTCTCCACCTCCTCGGCCAGCGAGCGGAGGCGCTCCGCGATCGCCCGCGCAGGCTCGAACTCGGACGGGAACGTCGACAGGGTCTCCGACTGCAGGACGGGCTTGCCGAGGATCTCGTCCACGACCTCCCGCACCTCCTCGTGCCACTCCGGCTTGTCCTTGCCCGGCGTCATGAGGTTCTTGGCGAGCAGCAGCAGGTCGCCCATTCCGGCCTCTGCGCTGGCCAAGGCCTGCTCCCGCACGATCCTCCAGTGCGAGGGCAGGTTCGGGCTGGTCCAGAACGGACCGTTGAGCGCCGCCTCGGCGCGGAAGTAGTGGCGCGCCGCCTCCTCGAGGACCATCGCGAGCGGCGCTCCGAGGCGCTTGACCAGCCGCCGCTTCTTGATGGCCTTCATCTCGGCGGCGGTGCGGCGGATCTCCGCCCTGCGCAGGGCCTCCGGCGTCCTCGCCTTCCTCGCCTTCGTCCTGGCCACGCCGATCAGGGCGGCGATGCCGGGCACGCCGACCAAGACCGTCAAAGGGATCGAGAACCAACCGATCCACTGGAACAAGGCCCAGCCGAGCGCCACCGAGCCCGCGAAAACCCCCAAGCAGCTGGCCAGCGCAGGCCAGGCGGTCGGTTGCTCCTCCGCGCTCGCCTTCTCCAGGTAGCCCCTGAGGAACTGCAGGTCGTTCTCGGACCTTGCCATGGCCCATTGTGGCCCAACGGCCCTGCGGAGGACCGGCCGAAGACCACCAGCCAAGCCGCGCCTAGCCCGGAGGCCAGTTCATCGGGCGCCCGCCCAGTAGGTGAACGTGGAGGTGGTCGACCGTCTGACCCGCGTCGAGGCCCTGGTTGATCACCAGGCGGTAGCCGCCCGCCAGGCCCAGCTGCTCGGCGATCCTCTTGGCCGCATTGAGCAGGTACTTGTGGTCGCCGTCCTCCGGAAGATCGGCCAGCCCGGGAATCTCCTGGCGCGTGACGATCAGGATGTGCACGGGCGCCTGCGGATTGATGTCCTTGAACGCCACGCAGTGCTCGTCCTGGTACACGATCTCCGCCGGGATCTCGCCGTTGATGATCCGCGTGAAAAGCGTCGCCATGGCACCCTTGTTCGCCGCCGGTCGCCCGGTTCCTGCCGTCGCCGCGTCCGAACTGGACCTCACCAGCCCCGGACGGCCATCTGCTGCTCCGGCGGCACCGTGACGGCGCTGATGCCCACCATCGGCTCCCCGAGGTTGCGGCTGATCTCGGCCAGCTTCTTGGGGTCGTTATGGAACAGAACCGCCTCGACGATCGCCTTCGCGCGCCGGGCAGGGTCGCCCGACTTGAAGATGCCCGATCCCACGAACACGGATTCGGCGCCGAGCTTCATCATCAGAGCGGCGTCCGCCGGTGTGGCGATGCCGCCCGCGGAGAAGTTCGGCACCGGGAGCTTGCCCAGCTCCCTCACCATGCGCACGAACTCAAGCGGCGCCTGCATCTCCTTGGCCAGCACGTACAGCTCATCCTCGCGGCAGGATTGCACCCGACGGATCTCCGCCATGATCGTGCGCATGTGCCGCACCGCCTCCACCACGTCGCCGGTGCCGGCTTCGCCCTTCGTGCGGATCATCGCCGCACCCTCGGAGCACCGCCGAAGCGCCTCCCCCAGGTTCCGGGCGCCGCAAACGAACGGCACGGTGAAGCGGTGCTTGTCCACGTGGTTCTCCTCGTCGGCGGGGGTCAGCACCTCGCTCTCGTCGATGAAGTCCACCTCGAGCGCCTCGAGGATCTCCGCCTCGACGAAGTGTCCGATGCGGCACTTCGCCATGACGGGGATCGAGACGGCGGCCTTGATCTGAAGGATCAGCTCGGGGTCGCTCATCCGGGCGACACCGCCGTCCCTGCGGATGTCCGCCGGAACCCGCTCCAGCGCCATCACGGCCACGGCGCCCGCGTCCTCGGCGATGCGGGCTTGCTCGGGCGTCACCACGTCCATGATCACGCCGCCCTTCAGCATCTCGGCCAAGCCGACCTTCTCTCGCCAAGTCTTCGCAGGTTGATTCAGAGCTGCCATGGGAGAACACCCGGCGAGGGACCATCGCGCCCCTGCGCCGGCCTCATTATGGCTCACGGCGGCGCCGCCGGGCCGATCGGGAGGGTAGAACGGCTCGGCGGATGGACGATCGTTGGCCGAGGGCTTTGGATGAGGCGGCCGGCCTCCAACCGACCGTCGCCAACCGGAAGAAGCTCGCCGCGAAGTGGGGCGACGAGGCCGCGCGTTGGGCCTTCGAGCAGGCCGAGCTGCGTCGCCGAGCCCAGCGGAAGTTCCCGGAGGCCCATCGGATGCTGTTCGATCGTGACGGCCTCGAGATGGCCTCCTCGGACGAGGCCGCCCGCTACCATGCCGGGCTGTTCCCGAGCGGTGCCCTCGTGGCGGACCTCACCGTAGGCATCGGCGCCGACCTGATCGCGCTGGCCAGGCGCGGGCCGGCGATCGGATTCGAGAAGAACCCGCAACGCGCCGCGCTGGCCCGCTTCAACGTCGCCTCGCTCGGACTGGAGGCGAACGTTCTCACCGAGGACTGCCTGGAGGCCTCATGGGACTTCGAGTACGCCCTGGCCGACCCCGCCCGACGGACCGGGGACAAACGATCCTCGGACCCGCTGTGCTCCGATCCCCCGGTGCCCCAGCTTGCCGATCGCCTCGTTGCCCTGCGCCTTGCCGTCCTGAAGCTCAGCCCGCTGGCCAGCGACGAGGCGCTGCGGTCGCTCGGAGGCCAGGTGAGGTTTCTGGGTTGCGGCTGGGAGTGCCGCGAGGCGCTCGTTCTGCTGGGAACCGAGGTGGGGAAACCGGGCACCGCCGAGGCGGTGCTTCCCGACGGATCGGCTCTCCCCCGCGACCCCGCGGCTCCAAGAACGGAGGCGCCGGGGGAGTGGCTGGCCGAGGCGCATCCCGCGGCGATCCGCGCCGGAGCGCTGGGCGCCCTAGCCAGCAGGTTCAACCTGCGACTCCTCGGCGACTCCAACGGCTACCTGACCGGGCCGCAGCCCGCCGCGTCGTCATGGCTCCGGTGGTACCGGGTGCTTTGGGCCGCGCCGGCGGACCCGCGGCGCACGCAGCGGGCGCTCCGAGACCTCGGCGGACGCGTCGTGGAGGTCAAGCACCGCGCGCTGGGACCTCCGCCTGCGGCAAGGTCCTTCCGCGCCGAGGGCGACCGCGCGCTGTCCCTCGTCGTGTGGGCCAACGGGAGGAGCGTGCGGCACGCCCTCGTGGAGCCGTCCTTCTAGCTCGACGCGACGCAGTGCCCGCAGAGACCGATCAGCTCCAGGCGTGCCGTCTCCACCTGGAAGCCGTGGCTCTCCGCCCCGCCCTCCAGTGAGTCGAGGCAGCAGCTCGGCAGCGCCACCTCGGTGACGCAGCCGCACCTCCGGCACACCAGCCGCTGCTGAAACCCGTGCGCCTCGGTGGCCCGACACGGGATGTAGCCGTTGACCGACGCCACGTGGTGCGCCAAGCCCGATTCCTCCAGCGTGGCGAGGATCCGGTAGACGCTCACCACGTCGATACGTCCGCCCGAACCGACGATCCGATCATGGATCTCGTAGGGACTTAAGGCCCGGTGCGTCTCGCCCAGCGCCCGAATCACCTGCAGGCGGGTCATGGTCATCCGATAGCCGCGAGCCTTCAGCTCCGACACCGCCTTCTCCTCGAATTCCCGCTTCTGCGCGGGCGTCGCCAGGTTGCAATCGAAGGTTTCCGCCACCGCAAGCCGCCTCGGACCGGTCTCGTCCATTATGCCCCTAGACCGAATCTTGCGGAGAACCCGGCTGAGTTCGAAAAAAGAGGTGCGATCCGGTTCCTTCCAACGTATCTGTATCTGGTAAAAGAATCCAGCCTCAATTGAGGTTGGCTCAACGACCGTTGCCTGTCCGCATCGAGCGATCCGGTTCGGTCGCTCAGAGGAGGGAAAGCATGAAGTTCTACAACCTGAAGACTCGCTCGCACGTCGAGGTCCCGGACGCCCAGGTCAAGAAGATGGCCATGGAGCGCGAGACCAAGAAGGGGAAGCAGATCCGCTACGCCTTCACCGCCGAATACGAGGGCAGCAAGCTCTACAAGTTCGTCAGCGAGAAGGACTACAAGGCGGCGTCGTTCCCCGAAGTCAAGAAGTAGACTCCGACCAGACCTCAGACCAAACGGGGTCCGGCCTGCCCGCCGGACCCCTTGTTCGTTCCTTGGGCCGAACCGGAAGGAGCGCCCGACGTCGTTGAGGATATGGGCCTGGCAACCGATCGGGAGAAGACCGCGCACCTGCTGCGCAGGTTCGGCCTGGGGGCGAGCGTCGAGGAAATCGATTATTACTCGGCTGGGGGCTACTCCCGCGCGGTGGAGAGGCTCCTGGCGGAGTCCGCGGAGGAGGCGCCCCTGCCGGAGCCGAGCAGGTTCGTCGGCCCCAACGGACGCTTGAACCCCGCCGACGCCACCGCTTGGTGGACCATGCGGCTTCTGGCCACCCGACGCGTCCTGCGGGAGAAGCTCACGGTCTTCTGGCACAACCACTTCGCGACGAGCGTCGTGAAGGTCGGAGCCCCGCCCCTGATGGTTGGGCAGATCGAAACGCTGCGGCGTCTCGCCCTCGGCCCGTTCGAGGAGCTGTTGCTCGCCGTAAGCCGCGATCCGGCGATGATGCTGTGGCTCGACAGCGCCCAGAACGTGCGCGGGAAGCCGAACGAGAACTTCGCACGGGAACTGATGGAGCTGTTCACCATCGGCATCGGCCACTACTCCGAGGAGGACGTGCGCGAGGCGGCCCGTGCGTTCACCGGATGGAGCCTTCGGCGGAGTCAAGGGGGCCCGCTCGGGGTCTCGGCCGAGTTCGTGTTCCGAAGGGCGCTGCACGACGGCGGCGAGAAGACGCTGCTCGGCCAGACCGGCAGCTTCGGCGGGGAGGACGTGATCCGCCTGTTGTGCGCCCGGCCGGAGACGAGCCGGCGCCTCGCGCGCAAGTTCCTGCAATGGTTCGTGCGGCCCGACCCCGACGAGAAGACCGTCGAGCGTTTCGCCAAGATCTACCGGGATTCCGGTCTGAACACGCTCGCCCTGGTCCGCTCGATCGTCCTGTCTCCGGAGTTTCTGTCCGCCGGCGCCGAGCGGGTGATCGTCAAGAGCCCGGTGGATTTCGTCGTGGCCACCTTGCGGCAGCTGGGGGTCGGAGAGCTGCTGCTGGAATCCCTTCCCGCGGAGGGCCCTTTGCCTAGGAGGCCGCTGCTGCCGGCGCTGGCGGCGGCCCAGGCGATGCGGAACATGGGAATGGCGCTGATGGCGCCCCCGGACGTCTCGGGCTGGGAGGGTGGCACCGCTTGGATCTCGTCGGCCACTATGGCGGAGCGCATCCGGTGGGCGTCCGCGCTGTTCGGCTCGGCGGGAAGCGGCCGAGCCAGCGTGGGCTTTCCGGCAGAGCGACTGTTTGCGGGGACTCCGGGCCCAGATCAGCTCGCCAAGCGGCTCTTCGAGGTGTTCGACGCACCGAAGGCGCCCGAGACGCTCGAGCTGGCGGCGAGAGCGGCCTCGGCCAGAGCCGCCGACGGCACCCGGGCCATGGCAGAGGCGGCCAGCCAGGTGGTGTTCGCCTCGCCGGCCTTCCAGTACGCCTGAAACGGGCGGGAGCCCGGCGCTCCGCCGGGCTCCCGCTGTCCTCGGTTGGCCTAGGCCTCACCTGTTGCCCTTGCGCTGGCCACCCGTGCCGTTCCCGTTGCGGTTGCGGTTCTGGTTCTGGTTCTGGCCGCCGCCGCAGGTGCCGTCCCGCTTGCGGTCCCGGATGCGCTGGCCGTTCCCGTTGCCGTTGCCCTGGCCGTAGCCGGCCTGGAAGCGCTTGCCGTAGCCGTGCGGTCCGGAGCCGTCGCAGACGCCGCTGCCCGGTCCCTGGCTGAAGGCGGTGGTCGCGAGAGCGAACAGAACGAGCGAGACGAGAGTCGTGAGTTTCTTCATGGTGCTTCCTCCAATCGGGAGATTCGCTCGTAGGACGCCGGCCGCCCAACCGGGTTCCCGCCTTTCGTTCGGAAAATAGCGCGGCCCATCGGGTATCCTGTGCAGTTGACGGCGAGGGGGTCCGTTTGGTACAACGGAGACGCCCTCGAGAGCGGCGTCGGGATGTGGCTCAGCTTGGTAGAGCGCTGCGTTCGGGACGCAGAGGTCGGAGGTTCAAATCCTCTCATCCCGACCACTCCTCCCCGGGAGGTCGTGTCCGAGCGCCTGCGGGTATCCTCAGGTCCCGTGGACCGGCTTGCGATCGCCATCGCGGGTGCAACCGCCTCGGGGAAGACCACCCTCGCTCGAGCGGTCGCGGACCTGCTCCCCTGCACCATCCTCCGCACAGACGACTACTACCGCAATCTAGACCATCTCCCGTTCGAGGAGCGGTGCAAGCTGAATTTCGACCATCCCAGCGCCGTCGAGGGCGAGCTGCTCGCGGAACACGTGCGGCGCCTGCTGGAGGGCCGCAGCGTGGAAGCGCCCCGCTACGACTTCACCAGGCACACCCGCTTCGCCGAGACCCACACGGTGGTGCCCAGCCGGTTCCTGATCGTGGAGGGCCTCTTCGCGCTGTGCGACCCAAGGCTCGCAGACCTCTGCGCGGTCCGAGTGTTCGTGGACACTCCGGAGGAGGTCTGCCTGCAGCGACGGTTGGCCCGCGACGTCCTGGAGCGCGGCCGAACTCCGGTCGAGGTGATCGAGCGGTTCTCCAGCCACGTGGCGCCGATGTTCCGCCTGCACGTGCTGCCGACGATGGCGCTGGCGAACGTGGTGGTCCGCGGCACCGAGGATGTGGTGCAGGCCGCCGAACGCGTGGTCGCCAAGGTTCGGGAGACGCTCGCAGCCGCTCAGCCGAGCAGCGGATCGAGCGCCGCGCACAGCCTGGAAACCTCCTCGCTCGTGTTGTAGTGCGCTAGGCTCACCCGCGTCACTCCCTCGTTGGGATCCAGCCCGAGGGCTTCCAGAAGACGGTAGGCGTAGAAGTGCCCGTGCTTGATCCCGACGTTCGCGCGAACCGCCGCCTCGACGAGGTCTCTGTTGGCCGCCTTGCGCGACACGAACGACACCGTGGGCATCCGGCCTGGGCCGCTCACCCGCGGACCCAAGATCGACACGCCGGGTCGGCTCCTCAGGAAATCGAGAAGGTGCTCGAACGGCTCCGCCTCGAGGCGCCGGGTCTCCTCATAGGCCTTGTCCAGCGCGGCGTCGTCGGATTCCTCGGATCCCGCAAGGAACGCCAGGTGCCCGGCCACAGCGAGCCACCCCGCGGCCGCCTCCAGGTTGACCCCTCCCAGCTCCCACCGGTGGGAAAGCGGCTCCTGCGGCAGGAAGAAGTGGTTCGGCCCCGTCAGGCCCTCCATAGCCTCCCTCCGTCCCCACATCGCCGCCATGTGCGGGCCGTACACCTTGTAGCAGGAGAAGACGTAGAAGTCCGCGGGTCCTTGAGCGACGCTCATGCGCCTGTGGGGGGCGTAGGCGACGCCGTCGGCAACGACGAGCGCCCCGGCGGCGTGGGCGAGCTCCGCGGCCTTGGGTAGGTCCTCCTCCGCCCCAAGGATGTTCGAGACGTGCGGCATGGCCACGACGCGCGTCCTGTCCGTCAAGAGCCCCTCCAGATCCTCCGGGCGCAGCGCCGCCGTGTCGGGATCCGGCTGCCACCATACGACCCTCACGCCGCTTCGCTCCAGCCGAACCCAAGGCCCGATGTTCGCCCCGTGGTTCGATTCGGCGACGACCACCTCGTCCCCGGGCTTCAGCGTCCTGCCGATGGCTTCTCCAAGATGCCGAAGGAGGATCGAGGCGGAAGGACCGAGCACCACCACCCCATCGCCCGCACCCAGGAGCCGGGCCGTGAACTCCCTCGCGCGCTCAATCGTCTCGGAGGCAAGCAGCGACTGCGGGTACAGGCCGCCGACCTGCACGTAGGTTTCCAGCATGGCGCGGCGAACGGCTTCCGCAACCTCTCCGGGCACTTGGGTTCCACCCGCGTTGTCCAGGAACGCGAAGCCGCTGGCGAGGGAGGGAAACCGCGCCCGGACCTCTTCGGGAGTTCGCATGGCGCGTTATACCGATCCCGGCCCCTCGTTGAGAGGGCCGTTTCGGGGTTCCGGCAGGATGGTCCTCAAGCGGCGCCAGGCGTCGCGCACCGGCTTCCACCGCGCGCGCACTCCGCCCTTCAGTTGTCGGGCGTCCGCCTCGCACCACCCGGCCAAGAAGCCCAGGGCGAACAGGTGGTCGCCCAGGTCCTGCCGGGCCTGCCAGATCCAAGCCCTGGCCACGGCCCGGTCCTGCAGCGCCCCGAGGTGCTCCTGCAGTTCGGCGAGTCGCTTCGCGCACGCCCGACAGTCCGCTCCGAACACCGGTGCGAGGAACTCCATGGCATACCGCGCCTTCTTGGCGGCGATCCGCGCCTCGTGGAACCTCTCGTCGGGCAGGCTCGGCTCCAGAGAACGAACCAGTCTGCGGACTTTGCGGTACCGCCGACGGATCACCTCGGCGCCGGCCTCTATCACGGGCGGACCGGCCGGCGACGTCTCGGGCGGCAGGGCAGAGGGCGCCTCCGCGGCGAAACGCCGCCACCGGTCGGACGTCAGCTCGCTCTCGAGGCGCTGAAAGGCCTCCCGACGCCCGGCCGCGATCCAGCCGAGAAACGCGTCGACGCCGTCCTGCATCCCCTCGGGCAGAGACGGTTGCTCCCGGCGGAGCGCCTCCAGCTGCACGTCGGCGTCCCGGACCGGTCCGAGCACCGATCCGAGCCAGCCGGCCTCCTCCCGCAGCCGCTCGGCCGAATCCGGAAGATGCTCGCGGAAGAGGCCGATGGCCGTCCGCAGGCGGCGGCAGGCGACGCGCATCTGGTGCAGCTCCTCGGGGTCTTCCCCGGCCAACGTGCCGTCGCGTTTGGCGAGTATCGCGGAGAGCTGACCCCGAACCACGGCGCGCGCAGCCTCGCCGATGGTCTGCCGCGCTTCCACCCACGTCAGACCGAGGAACGGCGCCAACCCGTCCACGGCTCAACCTCCGTTCACGCTGGGCCACCCTCCGAGGCGCTCTGCCTCGGCCCGGATGCCCGACACAGCGGCTTCGAACGCCGAGAACCTGCCGGACGAGATCGGGTTGTCCCGCCAGAAGTTGTTCGTTCCGTCGTCCTTCAGAGTGCCCGGAGCCCACACTCGGTTGGCCTCGACGGCGGTCCCCCGCGCGCCCCGATCGAGCCAGATCGGATGGTTCCCCAAGCTGCCCACCAGGCTCTGGATCGCGTTGCCGCGGATCGCGTTGCCAGGGCCGCACGACCAGCCCAGGATCGCTCCTCCCGTGTCAAGACGCCCCATCGCCTCGACGATCCAGTTCCGTTCGACCACGTTCCTCGACGTCCCTCCCCATGCGGAGGGGTCCTCTGCGGTGAACGTCCCCTTGCCCTCCTGCCGACGCTCCTGGCTGCCCTTCGGCAACTGCGACCAGCGGATCCCCCACCGGTTGCGGCGCACTCCGTAGGCGTCCGTCGTCTCCGCCGTGACCACGTTCAAGGCGCCGAGGGGAGGCCCCATCAGCGCCACGGCGGCCCACGGAAGCCGCTCGAACCGGTTCAGGGCGATGCGGTTCTCCAAGCTACCGTACACGAGCACTCCCGGGCTCTGCCAATACCCAGCCGCTCCCAGGCCGACGAACACGTTGCGCTCGACGGTGTGCCGACCGTGATCGCGCGACGCCGGAGCGCCGAACGACACCAGGCGCAGACCGCCGCAGCCGGTCCGCACGAAGGCGTTGGACACCACGCGGCACGCGACCGCTCTGCCCTCCAGGGACAGCCCCCACCCGCCAGTGTCCTCGAACCGGCAGCCCTCGACCGAGCAGGACTCCACGCCGCTCAGCACGAGGGCCGCATCGGCCGGGCCGGACGTCGGAAGGATCCACCCCTCTGGCCAGAGGTTCTCCGGCGTGCGGTCCGTGCCCCGGAAGACGACGCCGATCCACCGCACGTGGGAGACCGGCCGCCCGGCGGCGTCTCCAGCGAGCCTCACCAAGGTGGCCAGCCGCGGCGCAGACGCCTTCCACCCGGAGCCCGCCGACGCGGGCGGCCACAGGTAGACGCGGCCCCTCAGGCTGTCGACGCACCACTCGCCCGGCTCGTTGAGCATGGGCAGCGCGTTCTCCAGGCGGTACCGCCACTCCGCGGTGGGGATGCCGACCGGGTTGCGGCTGGCCAGGTTGGCTCGGGAGAGGATCGGGTCGACCTGCCGCAGCACCCCGATGGCGGTGAAGCTGCCGAGCGGATCCACGAGCACGGCCTCGCCGTCGCCGTTCACCGGCATGCCCTCCAAGGCTCCGGGGCGGAACACGAGCTCGGTTCCCAACTCGCCGGTGGCGCCAACCGAGCGGAGCGTGGGCCACCTTCGCCAGGCATCGAGGTCTGGCCAGCTCGCCCGCCGCAACGGCCGACCATCCAGAAACAGGCTTCGGAAGCTCCATTCCGGCGGAATGGTCGCCACCCAAAGCTTTCCGCGGGCCTCCGGAGCAGCCAGCGGTGGATCCTCGCTCGGACGGCGCCACCCCTCGATCGGCCTTTCGGAGGTCAGGACCGCCGTTCCAGGCTCCAACGCGCGGAACACGATCGGCTTGCCCGGCTCGCCGGAGTCGTCAGGCCCCAGAACCAGGGTCTCCGTCAGAACGTAGCGCCCGGGCAGCAGGTACACCGTCGCGCCGCCCTCCGGAAGCCCGCGGGTGCGCTTCAGCTCCCGGACGGCGCGCACCGCCCGGGCAAGACTTCGAAACGGCGAGGTCCGGGTTCCTGAGGCGCCGTCCTCGCCCGTCGGCGACACGAAGAATTCGGCGCCGGCGAGGGACACCAGGGCAACGCAGGCGGCGACGATCATCGGGGCTTGCAGAAGCGCACGAGCCACTCGATCAGCTCGGGCGCAGTCACCACGCGCGTGCCCTCCGGCAGACGGCGCACCAGGCGACGCACGATCTCCACCGGCCCTCCCTGCGCACCGAACGACCAGGCGTGCACCGTCACCAAGGCGTACGATTCGGGGTTCCTCGGGTCGGCGGGCATCGCCTCGACCGCCTTCAGCAGGTCCTCCGGTCCCCAGCCCTCGGCACCCTCCCAAAGCGGGAACCGGTAGGAAACGCACGGCTTGCCGTTGTGCCACCACACCCTTCCCGCCAGCTTGTGGTATGGCGCATAGGCCTTGTACAGCACGGCGTCCACCTCCGGCAGCTCGAGCAACGAGGCGACGCTCTCCATCGAGCCGCTGTTGTCGTCGATCACTCCCACGACCCGCAAGCCCGAGCGGCGCAGCAACGGAGCGGACTGGCGGGCGTAGATCGTCGGGTCGGAGGCCAGAGACGGGTACGCATATCCCGGCGCTCCGGCCGCCACGAAGCCATCGTTGGGAGTGGCCTTGCCGTAGAGCCAATCCAAGACCCGCGGGGCGTACCGCACCAGCAGCGGGGAGACCTCCCAGGTCATCTTGAACTCTCCGCGCTGGGGGTGGCCGAAGAACGATGGGTGCAGCGGCATGCCCTGGGTCAGCCATTGCACGTTGTCTCCGTCCGTCAGCACGAACGCGACCACGCGTTCCCCTTTAGCGGGAGGCCGTTCCGGCTTGGGTTTCGGCAGGGGCCTCACGTCGCCGCCGGCGGCCTCCATCGCCGACAGGTTCGCGCACCAATCGGCGGCCACACCGGAGCCGCCGCGACGGCTGATCGCCTCAATCCATCGGTATTCGTCCGGCCCCCAGCCGAGCAGGAACGCGCCTTTGTCCAAACGCCCGACCCGGCGAACCCGCTCCTCCTGACGATCGCCGGTCCAGAAGCACTCGGCCGCGTGTCGGATGGCGTAGTCTCTCAGGAATCCCGCCTTCTCCGGCGGCTGCTCGACCGCCAAATCCCGTCGCAGGCGGCCGATGGGCGGGAGGTCCCGGCGGGCATCGCGCCGCACCGGCCAGCCGCGCGCCGCCGCCTCTCCGACCAAGCTCTGATCGACCACCAGCAGGCTCTCGAGGCCGGCCCAAGTTGCCGCCACGTTGAGGCTCTCGTTCGAGGGGTCGCACACCACAGCCCCGCGGATCCGGCTCCTGAACGCTTCCGCGACCTCCCACGGGTCCCTCGTCGGGCGCACGGTCCAGCCCTCGGCGCGCAACTGGTCGATCAGCCGAGCAGTCATCCCGCCGACCTTCTGCCACACCAGCGGACCGGACCGGTTGGCCAACCCCTGAATCGACTGGACGAGGGCCAGCCGAGGAGCGTCCATCCCGGCAGGATCGACCAGCCACAGCACCCGGGCCGTCGCCATCGTCGCCAGAAGCGCCGCGATCATCGTTCGGATTCTATCCGAGTCGGGGCATACTGGCCCCATGGAGACGGTTCGCATCGGACAGACCGGGTTTCACGCGTCCAAGCTCGCCTACGGATGCATGCGCATCGCGGGAACGTGGAACCCGAACGACATCGATTCCAACCGACGGGAGGCCGCGCACAAGGCCGTCCTCGCGGCCTACGAGGCCGGTTACACGCTGTTCGACCACGCCGACATCTACTGCGCGGGAGCGTGCGAGTCGCTCTACGGAGAGGTCCTGGACCAAGTGCCGTCCATGCGGCGCGAGTGCCTCGTGGCCACCAAGTGCGGGATCCGCTGGCAGGGTGACCCGAACCCGGACGCCCCGCACCGCTACGACTTCAGCCGAAAGCACATCCTCTGGTCCTGCGAGCAGTCCCTGCGGCGTCTGCGCGTGGAGACGATCGACATCTACCAGCTGCACCGACCCGACGTGCTGATGGATCCGGACGAGGTCGCCGAGGCGTTCCTCGAGCTGCACGCCAGCGGCAAGGTGCGCGCCTTCGGCGTGTCCAACTTCCCGCCGAGCATGGTTTCGGCCTTGCAGAGCGCGCTGCCGTTCCCGATCGTCGTGAACCAGGTGGAGATCCACCCGGGACGGCTCGACTGCTTCGTGGACGGCACCCTGGACCAATGCCTCGAGATGGGGATCACGCCGTTGGCGTGGAGCCCCGTGGGAGGCGGGCTGTTCGCCGAGGGCGGCGCCGTACGCCCCGACGACCCCCGACGCGAGGGCCTCGAGAAGCTGCTGGCCGAGCTCGACCGCCTCGCCGGAATCCACGGCGTGACCAGAACCGAGGCGACGCTGGCGTGGCTGATGCGGCACCCGTCCAAGATCGTACCGATCGTGGGCAGCACCAAGCCCGAGCGCATCCGCCAAGCCGCGAAGGCGGCCGAGATCGAGGTCAGCCGCGAGGATTGGTACCGGGTGTACGTGGCCGCGCGAATGCGGCCGCTTCCTTGAGGCGAACGACGATGATGCCCTTCGGCCTGCTCGCATCCGCCCTGGCAACGCCGCCGGAGCCGGACTGGGACGCCCTGCTGAAGCCCGCCGGCCTCACTCTGCAGACCGCGGTGCTGGACCCGGACGTCCTCCTGCTCTTCGAGGGCGATGAGTTCGTCCTCCCGTCGTTCGAGGCCTACTGGAAGGCGCCCTTCCGCATTCCGGCCTTCGGACGCTCGCTCTTAGCGTCGTTGGCCGCGAGCACCGACCAACCGAACGAGGCGTTCGTCTCGGCGGGCAGGCTGCTCGGCTTCGGTACGCGTAGGACGCTGCTGGGCGACCCGCTGGTGAAAGCTCCCGACAGCCTCCAAGCAGCGATCGAGGGGCTGTATCGGCGGGCCGAGCGGCGAGTTCCAGCCGACCTGGGCAAGCTCTGCCAACAGGCCGAGGCGGTGCTGGGGTCGGAGGGGTGCCGCAGGGTTGCCGCGGTCCTTGGCCAAGCGGCGGTGGCGATGGACTGGAGGGACGCGTCGTTCCCATCCGGCCCCGGCGCCCTGTTCGCCCGTACCGAGGCGACGGGTGACCCCGCAGGCAAGCCGCAGGATCTGGCCCGCTGGCTGGGGGAACTCCGTTCGCTGGACCTCCGGACCATGCTGGCGGGCGCCCACGACGCGTTCCTCGCCAGCCACCGCGCCTGCCGGGAGCTTCCCGGCACTAGGCCGGGCCTCGTCGAGTTGCCCACACCCTACGGCACGGTGGCGCTGGGCGGAAACGGACGGAACGACTATCCCTCCAAGCGGTATCTCCTGATCTTCGACTCCGGAGGAGACGACGTGTACCTTGGCGGCGGGAGGAACGCGGCGCAGGACAACCCGGTATCGATCGTGATCGACCTGGGCGGCAACGACCTGTACCTGTCGCACCCCGATCTGGCACAGAAGTCGATTCCGGATTGGGAGGCACGGAGGACTCTGCGGAGGTCCGGCCCGGCCCGGGCCGCTTGCGGGGTGGCCGGCGTGTTCGACTTGGCTGGCAACGACCGGTATGTCTCCTCGGGACCGGGCATCGCCTCGGCGGACTTCGGTGCCGCCATACTCTGGGACGGCGGCGGAAACGACCGCTACGACGGCTACTCCGACTGCCAGGCCAGCGCCCGGTTCGGCGTCGCGCTGCTCGTCGATCGGGGCGGCGACGATCGCTACGACGCCTTCGCGAACTCCCAGGGCTTCGGCGGGACCCACGGAGCCGGGGTGCTGCTCGACGTCGCGGGCGACGATGCGTACGTCGCGAACGATGCGGCTCTGGACTTCCCCTCGCCTCAGTCGGCGCAGCACAACGCGTCCTGCTCCCAAGGCGCGGCGTTCGGCCGACGGGCGGATTACTCCGACGGGCACTCGATGGGCGGCGGCTTCGGCGTGCTCGCGGACCTGTCCGGCAACGACTCCTACTCCTGCGGCGTCTTCGGGCAGGGGGTTGGCTACTGGAAGGGCGTCGGCCTGTTGCTGGACGCGGCGGGCGACGACCGGTACGACGGAGTGTGGTACGTGCAGGGCGCGTCGGCGCACTTCGCCGTGGGAGCGCTGCTGGACGGAGAGGGCAACGACCAGTACCGTTCCACGATGAACATGTCCGCCGGAGCGGGCCACGACTTCTCCATCGGCTGGCTGGAGGACCTCGCCGGCAACGATCGCTACTCGGCGAACACGTTGTCGCTGGGCGCGTCGAACGCCAACGGCATCGGCCTTTTCCGGGATGCCGCGGGGGACGACTCGTACGCCGCGCCGACGGTGGCCTTCGGCTGGGCGACCGACCCGGGACCGACGGGCGTTCGGGCGCTGGCCTTGGGCCTGGGAGTGTTCCTCGACCAGTCTGGCAACGACTCTTACCAAACGTCACAGACGTACCCTAAGAACGGCGCATCCACTGTAAACTGGACGGTGAAGGTCGACCCACCCCATGGAGGTCGCCTCGGTCTGTTCGTGGATTGGTAGCCGTGAAGGAGAGTCGAATGTGCCTTTACCCGGGCCGCCTGGTGGTGGAGCCCGCGGATCATCGCGTTAGAGGTGGCTGGCGGAGGCGAACGTTCCACCTCACGCATCCCCTGCTTCTACCGGAAGAGCGAACCCTCGCCATCGAGGTTCCGGAAGCCGTCGCGCCTGCCCAAGAGGCGGTATGGGGCGCCGCCGTCTGCGCCATCGTAGGACCGTTCGCGGATTATCTGGAGGCTTCGCTCGAGTACCGGGGAACCGTCGAGGATTCGTTCGTGCATCGCTACCCGGTGTGGGCGAAGTCGTTCCAGTGCCTGCACGAGCGCCCCGGAGTGGTGGGGCTTCACGCGGCGAGGGCGCAGCCCGTGGACCTGCCTCCCCAGCGCCGCACCGCCTCGACCTTCACAGGCGGCATCGACAGCTGGTTCACCCTGCTCCGGCACAACGCGGATGGGATCGAGCCCCGAGTGGACACGGTTTTCTTCGCCCACGGGCTGGATTCGGACCACCGCTCCGCCGAGGTGCGAGCCGCCGTGGAGAGCTGCCTGCGCAACGCCGCCGCGTCGATGGGTGTGGAGCCGGTTTTCCTGGCGACCAACTTCCGCCGGGACTTTCGTCGAGCCTCTTGGGGACACCGGCTGCACGGCGCCTGCATCATCGGCCTGGCGTACCTCCTGTGCAACGAGGTTTCTAGGCTGCTCCTTCCGTCCTCGTCGGCCCTGTGCGCTCTGATGCCTTGGGGGTCCCACCCGCTGACGGACGCGAGGCTCTCCAGCCTGTTGCTGTCGGTGGAGCAGGATGGATTCGAGTTCACCCGGGTCGAAAAGGCCGCCCGTGTGGCGGAGTCCGACGTCGCCTTGGAGCACCTGCGGGTCTGCTATTCCGGCAATGGGACGGGGAACTGCGGCAAGTGCGAGAAGTGCATCCGCACGAAAATCCAGCTGGCGCTGGCCGGTGCGCTCGACCGCTGCCCGACCTTGGGTCCCCTCGATCCGAAGGTTGTCGCGAGGATGTCGCTCCCGGAGGATTGGCAGACCGAGACGTACTCGACTCTGCGCAAGCGGTGCGCGGAGACCCCCGGCATGCAGGAGCTGGCCCGAGCCATCGGCCACGCCCTGCGGTGGCGGTGGCTGAACGTGGGGGCGAGGCGGGTGCTCGGCCGGCCCGTCTAGTCGGAAGGCTCGCCAAGTAAGCTGGAGCCCATGCGATTCGGAACCCTTCTCACCCTTGCCACCCTCTCGGTCGCCGGCGTCGCCGTCGCCGAGACCCGCCTGCCGGACCTCTCGGTCAGCGCTGGAGTGTTCCTGCCCTCATCGGCCACGGTGCGCCGGGCAGTCGGCGACGCGTGGTTCAACGTCGGCATCTCGCCGAGCGCGAGGAGGGCCAGCGACCGCTGGACGCTGCAGGGCGACCTGGAGTTCATCAGCGGCGACGGAGGTGGGGGCAAGGTGTTTCTGGCTCCCGTGACACTGGGCCTCGCCCGCGAGTTCCGCCCGACTGAGGGCGGCGCGGTGCCGTTCGTCGCCGTGCGAGCCGGCTTGGCTTACATGGATTACGCCCTCGACACGCCGGGCGGCCGACGATCGGCCAAACGCGTGGAACCCACGGCGAACGCGGAGATCGCCCTGCAGCTCAACGATCGGACAAGGGTCGGACTGCGGTACGACGTCTTCCCGACCGTCGACGGTCTGCGCTTCGACGGTCTGACGCTGAGCGTGCAGTACAAGGCGATCAGCTTCGGCCGACGGGACTGAGCGGACGCCGGGCCCCGAGGATCACTCCGCCGTCGCGAGCCTGCTCCCAGGTGATGCCGTGGAAAGCGGGCACCGTCCGGGCGATCTCATCGAAGATCTCCCGGGCGGAGAACGGCGGGGTCTGCGGCTCGGCCCGAACCATGACCTCGCTGAACACCCGCCACGCGGGCTTGGCCTCGGACGGCGGCTCCAGCGCCCTCTCGAAGACCTGCACGCGGCGCTCGACGTTCGTGAAGCTGCCGTCGGCCTCTCCCGGAGCGGCGATCGGCAGCACCACGCTGGCGTAGGATGCCGCCTCGGACTCGAGGGTCGTCTGAACCACCAGATACTCCACGTTCTCGAGCGCCCGCTCCACGAGCTGCCGATCGGGGTACGCCTGCAGAGGGTCCACTCCGGCGAGCCACAGGGCCCGGATGCTACCGTTCGCGCAGCCCTCCAGGATCTGTCGGGTGGCGAGGCCGGGCCGGTCGAACGCGTCCGGTCGGATGCCGAGCTCCTCCGCTCCCTGGCCGTTCGCTCCCAGCGCCATCACGTTGAGCGTGGAGCCGATCCTCTGGGCCAAGCGCTGCAACAGCTCGAGGACCTCCTCCGCATTGGGGAGGTTCCACACCGACTCGGTGGTCAGAATCGGCGCCCGGGTCTCGAGCAGAGCGTTGGCGAGCTCGCCCTGGTTCGAGTCGACCTCGCGCAACAAACCGCGCAGGAACTCCGCTTCGCCGCCCTCCGGGTACCGCACCGAGACCTCCGCGAACGCGTCGGCGTCGTCCGGCCGGGGTGTGGCGACGAGCACCTGCGCGCCCTCCCGGAACCAAGCCTTGCGCACGCGCAGGTACACGATGGGCGACTCGTCCGAAAGCGACGCCCCGAACAGGAACACCCCCTTCTCGTCCTCCAGATCCTCGATCCGGAACGCGGGAGGGTCGACCGGCCTACCCTGCGTGCGGGTCATCCGGTGGTCGAGGTTGGAGCCGCCGAAGACCTCGGCGAACATCTTCCGGAGGAGGAACAGGTCCTCGTTCGACAGCATCGGGCCGACCAAACCGGCCACGCTGGAGCCTCCTCCCCGGAACCTCTCGAGGATCTCGCCGTAAGCCTCGGCCCAGGAAGCCCGCTCGAACTTGTCTCCACGGCGCATCTTCACGGCCGAAGCGCGCCGAGGATCGTTCAGCCAGTCCGAGCCGAACTTGCCCCGGTCGCAGGTCCACTCCTCGTTGACGGCCTCGTTGGTGCGGCCGTTGATCCGGACCAGCTTGCCCTTACGCCGGTCGTACCAGACCGAGCAGCCGTTGGAGCACATCGTGCAGATGCCCGGGGCGGTCTCCAGGTCCCACGGCCGGGCACGGAACCGATAGTGGGACGACGTGAGCGCGCCCACCGGGCAGATCTCAATCGTGTTGCCGCTGAACTTCGACGTGAACTCCGACAGCTCGAAGGTGACGGGCTGCATCTCCGCCCCGCGGTGCCGGAAGGCGAGTTGCGCGTCGCCGCTGATCTCCTCGGTGAAGCGCACGCATCGGCCGCACTGGATGCACCGTTCCAAGTCCAGCGTCACGTGGGCGCTCAACGGATACGCCTTCACGGCGTGCCTCTTCATCTCCACGAAGCGGCTCGTCGACGGCCCGTAGAACAGCGTGTTGTTCTGCAGGGGGCACTCGCCACCACGGTCGCAGATCGGGCAGTCGAGCGGGTGGTTGATGAGCAGGAACTCCAACACCCCCTTGCGGTCCTTGTGCACCTGCTCGGTGTCGGTGAAGATCACCAGCCCCTCCGAGGCCGGAAGGGTGCAGGCCGCCTGGGGCTTGGGCATCTTGCGCACGGATCCGTCCGGTTGCTTCATGCCTACCTCCACCAGGCACATCCGGCACATACCGACCGGCTTCATCCTCGGGTGGTAGCAGAAGATCGGAATCTCGAGGCCGAGCCGCTTCACCGACTCGACGATCAGCTCGCCCTTGGGGACCTGAAGGTCGATGCCGTTGACGGTGATGTTGACGGGAGGAGCTTCGGTTTTCTTCGCCATGCGGGTTCGCCCCAGAATGCAGTGCGGCGGGGCCACTCGGGCCTTCGGCCGTTGGTGTACCCCAACGGTGTACTACGTTGCACCCGGCGCGAGCCTCTCCGGGCCGTCAGACCGGCAGCTCGAGAATCTCCGGCGTGGGCTCGGCGTTCAAGCTCCGGCAACCCTCCGCCGTCATGCAAACGATGTTCTCGATCCGCACCCCGAACCGGCCCGGCAGATAAATCCCCGGCTCCACGCTGAAGCAGTGGCCCACCGCGAGCGGGGTCTCGTTGCCCTCGACCATGTAGGGGTCCTCGTGGCCCCGAAGGCCGATGCCGTGCCCCGTCCGATGCATGTAGAACTCCCCGTACCCGGCTTCCTCGATCACCCGACGGGCCGCGCGATCCACCTCTTGGCACGGCGTACCCAAGCGCGCGGCGGCTCGGCCCGCCTGATGCGCCCGGTACACCGTCTCGTACACCCGCTTGAGCTCGTCGGACGCCCGGCCGAGGCACACGGTGCGGGTGATGTCGCTCGGATAGCGCTCCACCGTGCATCCGAAGTCAAGGACCACCGCGTCGCCCGTCTGGAGGACGGTCGCGTCGTTCAGGTGGTGGGGTTCGGCGCCGTTGGCGCCCGCGGCGACGATGCAGAACCCCGGGCCTCCGCCGCGCTCCGCCATCTCCCGTTCGATCCGTTGCGCCACCTCCAGCTCCGTCATGCCCGGCCTCAGCCAACCGAGCAGCGACTCGAAGGCGGCGTCGGCAATGGAGCCTGCCCTCTCGAGCAGATGCACCTCCCACGGCTCCTTCCGGCCCATGAACGCCTCGATCACCTCTCGGCCCGGCCGGAACAGGGTCGCCGGCAAGGTCTTCTGAATGGACAGCAGGTGGTCGGCGCGCATCTCGTCCTCCACGGCGACCACCCCGGAGGCCAGGCCCCAGTCGTCGGCGAGCTCCGCGATCCGAAACATCGGGTCCTGGCCATCGTTCCAAGGCCGCACGTCTTCGACGCCCTGGCGGCGGGCTTGGGTTGCGGACAGGCCCGGACAGATCAGCCGGCACGCCCCCGTGCGGCTCACCGCCAGCGTCAGGAAGCGCTCTCCGCCGCCCTCGAACAGGCCGTGAAGGAATCCCATCGTCACCGGGGAGCAAGCCAGGAACGCGTCGTATCCCAGCTCGTCCAACACCCCGGCCAACCTTCGAATGCGGGACGCGTAGTCCGATGAGGCCATACCCGGCAGAGTATGCCACGCGGGCGCCGCGGATTCAGCCCTTGACGCTGCCGAGCATGATGCCCTTGACGAAGAACTTCTGGCCGACCACGAACAGCACCACCAGCGGCACGATGTTCATCACGCTGGCCGCCATCAGCACGTTCGTCTGCCTGCCGTACTGGCTGTCGAAGTACATCATCCCGATCGGCAGCGTGCGCAGCGCCTCGCTCTTAACCATGATCAGCGGCCAGAACAGCGAGCCGTAGTTGCCCATAAACGTGAAGATCGCCAGCGTGACCAGACCCGGGCGCGCCAAGGGCATGATGATGTCCCAGAAGATCTGCCAGGGCCGGGCGCCGTCCACCTCCGCCGACTCGTCCAGAGCGGGATGGATCGAAAGCATGAACTGCCGCAGCATGAACGTGCCGAACGCGCTGAACGCCGCCGGGATGATGAGGCCCTGGTAGCTGTCGAGCAGGTGCAGCCGCACCATCAGGCTGAAGTTGGGGATGGTGGTGACGAGCCCCGGAATCATCATCGTGGCCAGGTACAGGCGGAACACGTGGTCGCGCCCAGGCCAGTGCAGGCGGCTGAACGCGTAGGCGGCCATCGAGCTGGTGAGCACCACCAGGAAGGTGCACCAAGCGGCGATGAACACGCTGTTGAAGTAGTAGCGGCCGAAAGGAACCTGCTCGAACACCAGGCGGTAGTTCTCCGGGTGCCACTCGGTGGGAATCGGGTTCGGGGATTCAACCTCCGCCAAGGGCTTGAAGCTGGTCAGAACCATCCAGAAGAAGGGCAGCAGGGACAGCGCCGCCAAGACCCACAGCGTCACGTGCGCCGCGAGCTTCCGAGCCTTCTCGCCCTTCACGTTTTCGGCAGCCATCAGTAGTTCAGCTCCTTGTTCCCGAACTTCCAGTTGATCAGCGTCACGGCGAAGATGAGCGCGAACAGCACCAGCGCGACGGCGCTGGCGTAGCCCATCTGGAACTCGGTGAACGCCTTGTTGTAGATGTAGTAGGCCAGCGTCGTGGTGGTGCCCGCCGGACCGCCGCCGGTCATCACCCGGGCCTGCTCGAAGCCGCCCTGCAGGCCGCCGATGAACCCCATCACCACGATGAAGAAGGTCGTGGGGGCCAGTTGCGGCCAGGTGACGTTCCGGAAGTTCTGCCAGCGCGACGCGCCGTCCAGCTCTGCGGCCTCCTGCAGCTCCCTGGGCACGTTCGTGAGCGCGGCGAGGTAGAGCAGCATGTTGCCGCCGCCGACGGCCCCCCACAGTCCCATCAGGATGATCGCCTCACGGGCGCCGAGGCCGAACTGCTTCGGGTCGATCCCCAGCTTCTCCACGGCCAGAGCGAACAGGCTCTGGGTCGACAGCAGCCAGGCCGGCCCCTTCACGTCGGGGTACCCGAGCCAGGTGAAGAAGCCCTCGATCATCCGGTTGATCGGCCCGAAGTCCGGGTTGTAGAGGACCTTCCAGAGCAGCATGACGGCGACGCCGCTGGTCACGCTGGGCAGGTACAGCAGCGTCCGGTACACCACCAAACCCCGGATTTTGGTGGAAAGCAGAACGGCCACCGCCAGCGATCCGGCGATCGCGAACGGCATGCCCAACAGGAAGTAGACCGTGTTGACCAGGTAGATCCAGAAGCGGTCGTCCGCGGCCAGCGTCGCGAAGTTGAACAGCCCGACGAAACGCAGCGGCTCGATCCCCTGCAGGTCCCAGTTGGTGAAAGCCGCCCCGAACGTGAAGACGACGGGGCCGAACGTGAAGATCAGAAATCCCAGGAAGTTCGGCAGGAGAAAGCTGAGCGCAATCAGCAGGTTGCGCCTCTGTTTCGCGGCGTTCGTCATGGCTCCATCCCCGTCCGTTCTCGATACAGGCGACCGAGGTGTGGAATCAGTCTGGCGTTCCTGCGGATGCGGGCGGTGGCATTGCGGGCGGCGTCCCTGCATGCCAGCTCAGGGTCCTTCAAGCCTCCGCGGACCAGATCGAGCTGGGTGTTGATCGGCTCCATCTCCCCGCCCCTCAGGAACGGGCAGAACTCCGCGGGGACCGCGTTCTTCACGACCTCTCGCCAGACCGCGTTGTAGTCCTCCTCGGGGTGCTCCGGGTTGTGGAGGAAGCGGTCGGTGTAGCAGTACTCCATGACCGGGGCCAGCGCGTCGGCCTGGTCGTTGAGCAGCTCGTTGTACTCGCGGCTGGCCAGGAACTGGATGAAGCGCAGAGCCTTCTCCCGATTCGGGCTGTTCTTGTTCACGAACGTGCAGCGAGCGCCGCCCACGGTCACCCGCTCCTTGGCGTAGGGGATCTCCACGACCCCGAGGCGAAGCCCCTTCTGCTTGCGCATCAGGTTCAGCCACCATCGGCCGCCGTACGCCATGGCCACTCGGCCGCTCATCAGGAACGTGATTCCTCCGGAGCCCCATCCGCCCTGCGTCGACAGCGCCGCCTCCTCGGTGGGGGTGGGGGCGACCTTGTGGACGTACATCAGGTCGTGGGAGAGCCTCACGCCCGCGATCGCCTCGGGGCTGTCCAGCGTACACCGCGTGGCGGTCGGGTCGAAGTAGCGCCCCCCGTGCTGGTATACGAGGTCGCGTGTCGCCCCGAAATCCCAATAGAGGCCGAACTGCTTGGCCCGTCCCCGCTCGTCGCGGATGGTCAGCCTCTTGGCGGTCTCGATGAGGTCGTCCCAAGTCCACCCCGGCTTGGGGTACGGCACGCCGTAGCGGTCGAAAACGTCCTTGTTGAACCAGATCGCGTTGGCGTTCACGTTGCACGGGAAGCCGTACACGCGCCCGTTCACCACGCAGCTGGGCACGGCGACGGGCCAGATGATCTTCGGCACGTCGATGCCCGCTGCGAGCATCTGGTCGGTGATGTCCCATGCGATGCCGGAGGCCACGTAGGCCTCGGCGGACTCTTTGCCGTAGGTGTCGAACAGGTCCGGCCCGACCCCGCCGATGGACTGCACGATGACTTTCTGCTGGTCGGTGTTGGCGGGGTCGATCACCAGCTCGAGGTCGGGATTCAGCTTGTTGAACAGCGCCACCTGCTCGGCTCGCACGGGGTTGTTGTCCGTGACCCACACCAGGCGCGTCTTGCCGTGCACCTGGCCGCTGGGGAGCGTCTTGTAGGCGTAGATGCTCAGCAACACCAGAACGGCGCCGATCGCAGCGAACGTCAGTTTCATAGGCCGATGGAAAACGCGTTAGACGCCAGTATAGCGCGTCTTCCGCCGCTCCTGTCCCCTTTTCCTTTCGCCGCCGTGTCGTCGGCCTCCTGCCTCCGTGCGCGCCCGGAATTCTCCGGGGGTATCCTCAAGGGAACGCAGGCCAGCGTCGTCCGGCGCCCGAGGAATCCATCATGACGTACCGCCCGCCTGTGATCACGCAGGAGGTGCTGGAGCTCTCGGAGAGGGCGCCCAGCTTCCGCCTGTTGCGCTCCGTGGACGAGGTTCGCAGCCTCGTGTTCCCCGATCCCGACACGAACTCCGTCGTGGTCGAGTTCGAGGTCGAGGGCCGAGGCAAGGTTCCGGAGGCATGGGTCCAGCGGTGCCGCAACGGCATCTCGGTGAACTACTACGACCCCTACCTCCGTCGGAGGGACCCGAACTGCCTGTACGTCGGCGACGACCTCCCCACCGACAAGCCTCGATTCGACAAGGCCTTCGGCATGCCGTTCCGGGAGGTTCGCCAGCAGGCCCTGGACTGGCTCGCGACGCAGGACTTGGTTGCGTTCGCCTTCCTGGCCGGAGGGTGGGAAAAGGGCATCCCGTCTCTCGCGGTCTGCCCGGCCAACACGGGGTTCTTCGCTTACGGACTCGCGCTGCTGCAGGGCGTGGTGGACATCGACGACGTGCCCGGCTTCGAGGCGAGGTCCGTCATCTACGTGGCCCCGCCGTTCCGGCACAGCCACTTCGGCGGAAAGCAGGTGGTGGTGCATTACCGCCACGAAGGAATCCACGAGCTGCACAGCTTCAACCTGTATCCCGGACCGAGCGCCAAGAAGGGCGTGTACGGCGTGCTTCTGAACGCCGGCGAGCAGGAGGGCTGGCTGACGGCGCACTGCTCCACCGTGCAGGTGGTGACGCCCTACGACAACGTCGTCACGTTCATGCACGAGGGCGCCAGCGGCGGCGGCAAGAGCGAGTTCTTGGAGCACGTGCACCGCGAGCCCGACGGTCGGCTGCTTCTCGGAAGGAACATCGTGACCGGCGACCGGCGGTATCTGACGCTGCCGCGCGCCTGCGAGCTGCGCCCCGTGACGGACGACATGGCGCTGTGCCACCCGTCGTTCCAAGAGAACAAGCGCAAGCTGAGCGTGATGGACGCCGAGTCCGCGTGGTTCGTCCGGGTGAACCACATCCAGCACTACGGCACCGACCCGAACCTCGAGGCGCTCACGATCAGCCCGGAACGGCCGTTGCTGTTCCTCAACCTGGACACCGTTCCCGGCTCGACGGCCCTCATCTGGGAGCACATCGAGGACGAGCCGGGCAAGAAGTGCCCCAACCCGCGCGTGGTGATCCCGCGCTCGATAGTTCCGAACGTGGTGGACGGCCCGGTGGAGGTCGACATCCGCAGCTTCGGCGTGCGAACGCCGCCCTGCACCAGGGCGGAGCCTACCTACGGCATTCTCGGCCTGTTCCACGTCCTTCCTCCCGCCTTGGCCTGGCTGTGGCGCTTGGTGGCGCCGCGGGGACACGACAACCCCAGCGTCGTGGAGGCCGGCGCCATGGGCAGCGAGGGCGTCGGCTCCTACTGGCCGTTCGCCACGGGGCTGCGCGTCGATCAGGCCAACCTGCTGCTGGAGCAGTTCCGCGAGACCAAGGGGGTGGACTACATCCTGATCCCCAACCAGCACGTCGGCGCTTGGCGCGTCGGGTTCATGCCGCAGTGGATCGCACGGGAGTACCTGGCGCGAAAGGGGAACGCCAAGTTCCGGCCGGACCAGCTCACGCCCGCGCGGTGCCCGCTGCTCGGATGGGCCCTCGAGAGCCTGATGGTCGAGGGCACCACGATCCCCTACTGGTTCCTCCAGGTCGACAAGCAGGCGGACGTGGGGCCTGAGGCGTACGACGCGGGAGCCCGGATCCTGCAGGAGTTCTTCGAGACGCACCTGCCGAAGTTCGAGCGGGGCGGCCTGCATCCGCTCGGCCGCCGCATCATCCACTGCTTCCGGCAGGGCGGCACGGTGGAGGATTTCGCCGAACTCCTGTGACGAAATCCGGTCCTTCTGCCAGCTGGGACTGCACGATCCCGCGGGCAAAGGTGGAACAAACCTAACGAGAGGGGTGCATCCTGCCCTTCCGCTTTGCGGGGATGGCATGAAGAGGCTCAGGATCGGGTGCGTGATGTCGGACATCTTCTTCCCGATGGACGACACGCAGTACGTCGGACACGCGTGGAAGAGCTTCCATGAGGCCGTGATGGTCTTGGGACACCAGGTCGTCACGATCGGACTGCGCGTGTACGACGAGATCGGCCTTCGATCGGAGGGTGAGGTTCCCGACGACCTGGACGCCTGCGCGTTCATCGCGCCGCACCCGGACTGCCCCCAGCTGCGCAGGATCGTGCGGGCAGGCGTGCCCTCCGTTCTGGTCGGGTCCAAGCTGCCGATCGCGGGCACCGACTGCGTCGACGTGGACAACAGAAAGGTCGGGCAGCTGGCCGGAGACCTGTTTCTGAAGGCGGGCCATGAGCGGGTCGCCTTCGTCACGACGTCGCCCACCCAGGTCAGCTCCATGGAGCGGCACGCGGGCCTCCAACAGGCGTATCGGGCCGCCGGCAAGCCCGCCTCGTCGGTGAAGTACTACAGCCTGAACGAACCGACGACGCTGGAGGACACCGACGCTTTGGCTGAAGACCTCGTAGAGGCGTACTCCCAAATCGAGTCATTCGGCTGGCACGGCAATCCCGGCGTCATGGAGGCTTTCCTCGCCCAGCTCAAGCAGGACGGCGTCACGGCGCTCTTGAGCTTCAACGATCAGGACGCCCGCATGATCGTGGACCGCCTGATCCGCAGCGGCCGCGGAGTGCCGAGCGAGGTGTCAGTGGTCGGAGTGGACAACGTCGGGCGGTTCGTCCTAGGGAACCCGCGGCTCTCGTCCATCGGCCAGAACGTGCCCCAGATCTGCCGCGTGGCGGTCCGGTTGCTCATGGCGCGCATCGAGGACCCCCACGCGCCGTCACAGGTGGTGCTGGTCCAGCCCTCCCTGCACGACCGCGGGTCGGTGGTGCCACCGGTTCGGGCCGCCGCCTGACCGCTACCGGTCGATCCCCGGCAGAGGGAAGTCCGGGTTCGGGCGGTGCTCCGCCTCCATCGCCTTCGTTCCTTTAGCCACCCAATCGGGCCGTTCGGCGGCCAAGTTCCGCGTCTCTCCCGGATCCGCGGCGACGTCGTACACCTCGATCCTCTCGGGGTTCTCCCTCAGGTTCGGGCGGATGACCTTGATGCGTCCGTCCAAGATCACCGCCTGCATGCCCGAGCCTGAATCGCTCTCGAAGTAGAGCGGCCTCCTGCGCCGCACGGTTCCTCCGGTGAGGGCCGGGACGAGGCTCACCCCATCCGAGCGCCCGAACGTCACCCCGGCCAGCTCCGCCAAGGTGGCGGGAATGTCGTAGCAGGCCGCAGGCACGTCGCACACCGATCCCGGGGCGATCCGGCCTGGCCACCGTGCCACGAAGGGCACTCGGATGCCGCCCTCGTAGAGGCTCCGCTTCCCCTCGCGCAGGGGGGAGTTCGAGCGGAAGAAGTCTCGGTCCACGCCGCCCTCGGTGGTCGCTCCGTTGTCGCTAGTGAACACGACCAGCGTCTTGCGGCTGAGGCCCGAGCGATCCAACTCGTCGAGGATCCGACCGACCGTTTGGTCCAGATAGGCGATCATCGCCGCGTAGGTGGCTCTGGGCCGGGGGCAAGGCAGGTATCCGTCCTGCCCGAGGTAAGGCTCGTCGTCCCACTCGCGGGGGAAGCGGTCCACCCATTCCCGCGGCGCCGCGAGGGTCACGTGCGGCAGGGTCGGGGCGTAGTACAGGAAGAACGGACGGTCACGGTTCTCCCGCACGAAGCGGACCGCCTGGTCGGCCATAGCCTCGGGCGCGAACGTTCCTCCGCCGAAGCGCGTCCAGTACTCCTCCTCCGACCCCAGTGGCTGCGTCAGCCTCTGGTGCGCGTTCCGGACCGTGTTGCCCGGCAGCAGGTCGACGTCGTAGTCGCTCCACAAGTAAGCCGGGTGGTGGTCGTGGGCGCGGCGCTGGCACAGCAGGCCGTAGAACCGCTCGAACCCGTGGTCGTTCGGGCGTTGGCCTGGCAGAGGCCCTCCCAGTCCCCACTTGCCTATCAGAGCGGTGGCATATCCGGCGCTCCGAAGGGCCTCCGCGATCGTCTTTTCCGACTTCGGCAGCGGGAACTGCCCTTCCAGGCCCCTAATGTCGAAGCCGCCCCTCTCCTTGTTGCCGCGGATCGCGGCGTGCCCCTGGTGCTTTCCCGTCAGCAGGGAGCATCGCGTGGGGGCACAGACCGGCGACGCGGCGTAGAACCGGGTGAAGCGCACGCCCTGGGCGGCCAGCCGGTCGATGTTGGGGGTCGGGATCCTCCGCTGGCCGTAACACCCGAGCTCTCCGTATCCCAGGTCGTCGGCCATTATGTAAACTATGTTCACCGGGAGAGAGCCCGGGACCAAGCTGGCGAGCAGGGCTGGAACCATCGCTGGAGTTTAGCCCGTACGAGACCGGTGGATGCTTCTGCGCATCAGATGGAGGCGCGGTCCTTGGCATTTCCTCAGAAACGCGTTAACCTATTAGCGCCGGAGGATTTTCGAGCGATGCTGCAGAGTGGCAAGAACCCAACGATCCGTGACGTGGCCCGAGCGGCGGGCGTGTCCATCGCCACCGTCTCGCACGTGCTGAACGATCGGAGGGAGAAGGTCAGCTCGGAGACGCGCGAGCGGGTTCTGAAGGTCGTTCGGGAGCTCCGGTACAGACTGCCGCCGAAGGAGGAGGGTCAGACGGCGATGCGAACCTTCAACGTCGCCGTCACCATATCCGACATGGCGGTTCCGATCAGCCCGTTCAACACCTACCTCGCCGAGACCATCCTGAGGTCCGCGGAGGTGTGCCTGCAACGGGGTTACAGCCTCACGGTCGTTGCGGAAAGGGTCTGGGACCAGGTTGGTCAGGTGGCGCGGCGGCGCTTCGACGGGCGTTGCGACGGGATCCTGATGGTCGCCCCGAGCGCGTTGGGCGACGCCCTGCAGCAGCTTTGGGAGAGAGGCCTGCCCGTGGTCAGCATGGGATCCCGGCTCCGGCTGCAAGGAATCTCGACGGTGGACGTGGACAACCTGCGGGTCGGCGAGATCGCCGCCGAGCTGCTGCTGAAGCACGGGCACCGCAAGGTCGCCTACGTGGCGAGCGGCGCTGACCAAGCGAGCACCTACGAGCGGTTCGAGGGCTTGCTCCAGACGTTCGAGGCGGCGGGCCTGGCCGAGGGGGTCTCCGGTCTCGTGCTGGACGCCCAGCCCGATGGGACTGCGGTCCGGTCGTCGCCCTCCCGGTCGCTCCGCCGGACCGCCGGCCGCTTGCGTTTCGTGGGCAGGAAGATGCGCGAGGCCGACGCAGCCACGCTGATGGAGCTGCTCGGAGAGGACGTGACCGGTCTGTTCTTCTGGCACGACGCTCTGGCTCGGACGTTCGTGACCCGCTTCACGGAAGCCGGCGTTCGCATTCCCGAGGACCTCTCCGTTATCGGCGTCGACAACAACCCCTACTTCACCGAGCCCGATCCTCCGATGACGTCGGTCGCGCAGGACATAGGACAGATCAGTCGGGCCGCGATGAAGATTCTGCTGGACCGCATCGAGGACCCCAGCCTCAGCACGGAGCACGTGGTGTTCACCCCCGAACTCGTCGACCGCGGTTCCGTCGCCCCACCGCGAGCAGGTCGCTTGCGGCTGCTATCGGTCCCGCAGGAGGCGGTGCCTTGAGGGTCCTGGGCGCGGAGGGCGGAAGAGTCGTTCGGCCCCTCGACCGTCTGGAGGCGATCGAGGGGCCGGGCCCGTTCTCGGTGGTCGATGCGCTTGGCCGGGAATATCACCGCGGTGCGGGCGAATTCCTCGCCGCCGGAGCGGCCGGCTGGCACACCGTCCGATGCCTCACGACCGGCGTTAAGGCCACGTTCCGCATGGCTCCCCGCACCGAGCTTCGGGACGGATCCGGGCGCATGGCCGAGCTCCTCACGATGCTCCACTCGACCATGGTGGGCGACGGCGAGCAGGGAGCCGTCCTTTGGAACGGGCGCGTCTACCGCTTCTTCGTCCGGTGGCTGAGGGACCACGTCCACACGCTCAAAGGCATGCGCTACTTCGCCGACGAGCTGCAGTCCGGGATTGACCTGTACCGCGACTCGCAGCGCGACGACGGCATGATCTGGGACAACGTGTACCCCCGCCACGAGCACGACAACTACTGGGTCGTGCGCTTCATGGAGGGGGGGTTCTACCGCGCATTCGAGGACAAGACCGGCGAGTTCAAACGCATCCCGGTGGAGAACGACGTCGAGTACCTGTTCGTCGAGGGGGTCTACCAAACGTGGAAGGCCACGGGCGACGACGCGTGGATGCGGTCGTGCCTGGACGCGGCGGTGCGCGCGCTGGCCTACACGCGCAACGATACGGCCTACCGCTGGAGCGAGAAGTTTGGCCTGCCCAAACGGGGCTTCACCATCGACACGTGGGACTTCCAGGCCGAGGAGGACTGCACCGTCGAAGGGGACGCCATGCGGATCCGGCCTGGTGCGACCCGGTTCGGCGTGATGTTCGGCGACGCGACCGGCTACGCGATGGCCTGTCGGATGCTCGGCGAGATGCTAGAGCGCGCGGGCCGAGCCGAGGAGGCCGCCCAGCACCGGGTCTTGGCCGACGAGGTGCTCCGACGGCTGGATGAGGCGGCCTGGCTGGGCACCCACTACCGCCATCACGTGCCCGAGGATCCGAACGTCGTTCGAGACCTGGGTGTGGACGAGTCGTCGCAGGTCAGCCTGAGCAACGCTTACTCCCTGAACCGCGGCATACCCGCCGACCACTGCGGAGCGATTCTGAAGACCTACCGCCGGATGAAGAGCGAGCTTCCGGAAGGCTCGCCGGGAGAGTGGTACACGATCTGGCCCCCGTTCGAGCGTGGGTTCGGCGGACACTGCTCCAAGGGTCAGTACATGAACGGCAGCGTCACCCCGATCGTGGCGGGGGAGCTGGCCCGCGGCGCGTTGGAGCACGGGGACGAGGCGTACGGCGCGGACATTCTATCCCGGCTGGTGGAGCTCGGCAGGAGGTTCGGCGGTCGGTTCCACTGCTCCTACACCGGGTGGTTTCCCCCGATCGTGGACCCGGGCTGGACGACCATCAACCTGGCGCCCTTCGCCAACGCCGACGTGCACGGTCGTGAAGCTCCCGGCGTGCCCCGGTGGCCCACGGCACCTAACGACCTCCGCCAGTTCCCGGTAGGAAGAGCGACCTTGGCGGGCGTGCCGTTCGAGGTTCCCGACCCAGACCAGACGGGGGGACGCGGCGCGGCGGCGGTCTCCGACGAGCCGGGCTTCCCTCCGACGATCCGCGTGCCGATCGGCCGTTCGGCGTCCACGCTGGTGCTGCTGCACACGGTCTGCGCGGGCGGAGCCACGGCGGGAGAGCTGCGCATCGTGTATGCGGACGGCACCGTCCACCGCAGGCTGATCCAGCACGGCAGGGACATCGTCACGTGGTGGATGCCGGACCCGATCCAGCAGCGCGGCCCCCGAACGCTAGAGATCGTGTGGCGGGGCTCGAACCCCGTGCTGTCGCACGTGGCCGTCGGCGCCGCCGCCATCGACAACCCGCATCCGGAGAAGCCCATCGAGGCGGTGGAGCTCGTGTCGGCGCCCGAGGGTGCGGCGTGGTACCTGCTGGGCCTCACCTTGGCCGATCGGCCATTCCGGTTTCCCCCTTCTCCGATCAGCTTCGGCATTCCGGACAACTGGGGCGCGGCGGCCGTCGTGTACGCGCTGATCGAGGGTCTCGCGGGGGTGGTGTGCGACGATCCGGCGTTTCGCACCGCCACGGTTTCCCCGCGCTGGGAGGCGGCCGGCGAGACGAACGCCCGGGTGTGCGCGGCGTTCCCGGCATCCGGCGGCTACGTCGCCTACGACTATCAGGCCGAACCCGGAGACAATCGGGTGTCGCTCACCATCGCGACGTCGGGCGACTCCCTGCGCCTCCGAGTCATGGTGCCCCGGCCTCCGACGACCGTGAAAGTCGATGGGCTGCAGGTCCTGTTCTCCGTGGAGCGGGTGCAGGGCTCCTTCTATGCGGTTCCCAAGCCGTTGGTCGGCTGCGGCCCGCACCGCGTCGAGCTGGCATGGGGCTGAACCTCAGCGGAGCCAGAAGCCGAGCTTCTCGAAGAGCCCTCTGAGAATCTCCCGACCCGTCATGTGCCGCCCGTCCACCCGGCGGGCGCTGCGCATCGACCAGGTGACCTCGCCCTTCATGCCCTGCCGAACGTAGAAGGGCCGCATGCGCTCGTCGTAAGGGGTCGTGTCCACGTCGGCGTTGTAGCGCTCCCGGTGCCACACAGCCTCCTGGTCCAAGCGGGGCTTCACCTCGGCCTTGCACGCGGGATGCGGGTAGCCGAGGCAAAGGCCGAACAGCGGAGCCACCCCTTGGGGCAGCCCCAAAAGACGGCAGGCGCGGGGCAGGTCGTTGCGAACGGCTCCGATGTAGCAAGCGCCCAGTCCGATCGCCTCCGCCGCGCAGACGAGCCTCTCGGCCGCCAGCGCCGCGTCGATGAACGCCATCAGCCCGAACTCGGCGTAGTCCAGGCCCTCGCACGACTCGCCCACCCTCCTTCCGGCGCTCCGCAGGCGGTGGTGGTCCGCACAGAACACCAAGAACCTAGCCGCTTGGATCACCTGCCGCTGGTTGCCGGCCAGCTCGGCGAACTCCTCGCGAACAGACGGCTGGTCGACGCTGACGACGCTCCAAAGCTGCAGGTTGCTGCTCGTCGAGGCGCTCTGGGCCGCAGCGACCAGAGCCGCCAGCGTCTCCTCCCCGATCGTCTCCTCGGAGAACTCCCGAACGCTACGGTGGCGGAGAAAGGGCGCGAGCTCCGGCGCGTCGCACGGCGGCTCGGTGCCGTAGCGAAGGCGCCAGCACTCGGCGAAGGACTCTTGGAACATGCCCGATTGTGGCCGATTCGAACGGAGGCCTCCGAGACGCGAGAAGCCCCGACCGGGGGATCACCCGGCCGGGGCGAGAAGAACGGTGGACCGAAGGGTCACTTGCGACGACGCCGGAGGAACAAGGCCGCCGCACCCGTACCGAGGGCGAGCAGGGTCGCAGGCTCGGGGACGGCCGTCACCTGAATGTCATCCACCCACAGATCGATGCCGCTGGACGACAGGCCCGAGTCGAGCACCAGCGAGTCGACGATCCCCGCCGAGCCGCGCGAAACCTCCGCTCCCAAGACGCCATCCACGTAGAACCGGGCGAGGGTCGGCGTGATCTCCATCTCCATCAGGTGCCAGCCCACGCTGCGGTCCGGCGCGTCGGAGAGGTTGATCCACCCGACGCCTCCGAAAGCGACGCGGGCTTGATACTTGCGGCCGTTGTAGGTTCCGGAGGTCACCGAGTTGTACTTGCCGATCGCCCAGAGGTTCTGCAGAGTGCCGACGAACGGGTCGCCGGAGTAGGCGCGCAGCTCGAGGTAGTGCCGGCCGCCGCTGAGCGAGGTCCCCTTGTCGTCGTACATCCAGAAGCTCAGCCGAACGGTGGCGTCGGCGGATTCGTACGACAGCCTCTTTGCTGGCCGCGTCGGACTCCCGGAGCCCACGCCGATCAACTTGACGGCGTACGTGCCCGAGTGCACGATGTCCGTAACGATCTGCTGACCCACCGGGCCTCCCGCGTTCAGCGTGAGGTCCCACTTCGACAGGTCGCCCGTCTCGAACCCGTCCTCGAACAGCACGAACGCGTTGGCGGCCCCGGCCATTCCCAGCGCGCAACCGACGATCCACCCCTTCCTCAACATCGAGAAACCTCCCAGGTCATTGTACAGGCAGTTTCCGCATTTGTGCGGAAAACCCAGCAAAACTACTGGCCTGCGAGGCCCAGAATCTCGGCGTCCGCCGACATCGCCTGCAGCATGTTGCCGATGTGCTCCTCCAGGGACAGGCCGATCTTCGCGGCTCCCAGCGCCACCTCCTCGCGGTTGACGGCGGCGGCGAACGAGGGGGTCTTCAGCTTCTTGAGCACCGACTTCACCTCCACGTCCCGCACGCTCCTTGACGGTCGCACATAGGCCACGGCAGCGATGAACCCGGTGAGCTCGTCCACAGCGAACAGGTGCTTCTCCAGCGGGCTCTCGCGAGGCACCCCCGTTCGGTCGCTGTGGCTGGCGATGGCCCTCACGATGACAGGGTCCCAACCGCTCTCCTCGAGGAACCGCACGCCCCACAGAGGGTGATCGTCCGGATGCGCCTCGTAGTCGAAGTCGTGCAGCACCCCGACGGTTCGCCACAGCTCCTCGTTCTCCCCGAGCCGCCGGGCGTACCAAGCCAGACAGCTCTCCACGGCGAGGCAGTGGCGCCGGAGCGAGTCGCTCTGGGTGTGCTCGCAAAGCAGTCGGAAGGCCGATTCGCGATCGTTCATGGACCGCTTTTACCCGACAAGAAACGAGGCGTCCCGCCCCGAAAGAACGGAGCCCCCTCGGATCTCTCGATCTTCGGGGGCTGTCCCGTCCGCCTTGCGGCTTGGCTGCTTGGGAGAGGGAAGGAGGATATGCTTCACTAGAGGTAACGCAAGCCGGAGAGGATTCGTTCCCGGTTGTTGCCCCAGGGCCGAAAAGTCCCGGCGAGCGCCCTTGACCGGGACCCACCCCGTTTGGGATAGAATGGTGTCACGAGAGCGGGTGTAGTTCAGGGGTAGAACGCAAGCTTCCCAAGCTTGATGTCGCGAGTTCGAATCTCGTCGCCCGCTCCAGTCCCCTTAAGGTCCCCGCCGAGCCGTGCGGACGATCCAACCGACCACCTCCCGCAGCGCGATCTCGTTGACGGTCTCCTCGATCTTCCCGTAGTCGCTCACCCTTCCGGTTGCGGAGAGCTGGAACAGATGGTTCAGCATCGAGAGCACCTTCAGCTCGGCGTTCGGGTTGTGGCTCAGAGCCTCGCGGGCTGGCTGAAGGTTCTGGGATGGCGGGACCTGCAGATCGTTCTCGCCCCATACGGCCAAGACGGGAACCTGGAGGCGGCGCAGGTGCTCCTTGGGGTCCAGCTTCAGGAAGCGCCTCATCCATGGCGTGTTGAGCTGCGCGACCTGACGTCTGCGCGCCGCCATGGCCGCCTCGCGGTCCTTCTCCGGCACCTCCCCGATTCTCGCATTCAGCACCGCGAGCGCGGCCTGTTCCGCCTTGTCTCGATCCTCTTCCGAAAGCACGGCGGCCACGAGAGCGTCGTTGAGCTCCGCGGCCTTGCGCGCTTCTTCCGGAGTCACCCCCTCCGCCTCGGCGATCAGACGGCTTTGGAGCACGAGGATGTCGCGGCCGGGAACCGCCGTGCCGGCCAGCAGCACCACGAACGCGACGTCGGGGTTGTCCGCGGCGGCCATCGGCGCGATCAGCCCACCCTCGCTGTGGCCCATCAGACCGATGCGCTTCGGGTCCACATCCGTCTGGGACAGCAGATACCGAACCGCCGCCCTGGCGTCGGAGGCGAAGTCGTCCGTGGTGGCTGTCGAGAACAGACCCTTGGACTTGCCGACCCCTCGGTCATCGTAGCGCAGCGACGCCACGCCGGCGCGGGCGAGCGCGTCGGCCCACACAGCGAATGGCTTGTGGTCGAACAGAGTCTCGTCCCGGTCCTGCGGCCCGGAGCCGCTGATCATCACGACGCAAGGAAACGGACCGGGACCTTTTGGCTTGGCGAGCGTGCCGGCTAGCCGGACCCCTAGGGCTTCGGGATTGTCGAACTCGACCTCCTCCACGTCGTAGGGGAACGGCGGCTGGGGAGTCTGAGGCCGCTTCGGCGGTTCGATCTTGGGTTCTCCCTGCACCAGCGTCAGGGGCAGCTCCACGCCGTTCTGCCGAAACACGCCCACCGCCCGAGTGCCCGCCTCGTTGAGCTTCCCGGAGAACGAGGCCCCGATGGCCTTCACTTCGAAACGAAGCTCGCCCTTCCCGCGCTCGAAGAGCGAGACCGGGATGCCCCTGGCCCCCTGCTCCGGCACGTCCAGGGTCACCGCTTTCCCCGCGCCCCGTAGAACGAGGGTCAGCTTGGAGCCGCCGACCGACAGCGTCCCGTGCCAGACCTCGGCCAGGGCGGCGGAAACGATCGACAGCAACGCGAGGACCGCCAGAAGCTTGCTCATGGCGCCACTATGGCACAGCTCGGTCACCGAGCTGGGCGCGGGTAGAGTGGGACCGATGCTGCATGCCGTTACCGAGGAGCGGATCCGGGTGCGATACGGCGAAACGGACCAGATGGGTCACGCCTACTACGGCAGCTACCTCCTGTGGTTCGAGCAGGCCCGCGGGGCGTGGTGCAGGGACCGCGGCTTCACGTACCGCGGCCTGGAGGAGATGGGCTACCGCCTCCCGGTGGTGGAGGTCCATGTGCGCTACAAGGGCCAGGTCCGCTACGACGACCTGATCGTCGTCCGCATCCGGCTCACCGAGGTCCGTCGAGCCGTGCTGCGCTTCGACTACGAGGTGGCGATCGCCGACACCGGAAAGGTGGTGACCGAGGGATACACGGTGCACATGCTCGTCGACGAGTCGCTGCGAGCGGTGACGGCACCGGAGAGCGTTCGCGAGCTGATCCTGCGTGACCCGAACGAATTCGAGCGGCTGGCGTAGAATCGGGGCGAACGATGACCGAAGGTCCATGTAGCCTCTCGCAAGCTCTCGCGCGCCTCGACGAGGCCGCTCCGGGCGTGCCTTTGCTGGGACTGGGGCAGACCGTGTTCTGGGACGAGCCGATGAAGGCGGGCGTGGCGCTGGCCCTTCAGGAGATCGGCTCCACCAGGCGGTTCGTGGCGGGCGCGCACGACACCGACTACTTCGCCAAGCACGGAGGCACCGTGGCCCGCGACCGGTACGTCGCTTTGGGACACAACGACACCACCACGCGAGACCTGTGGAGCGCCGCCGGCGAGTTCAGCCGTCTGCTCGGTTCGGAGACGGTGGTGACCCGCGAGGCTCTGATGGCGGCCGGGGTGCGCGTTCGGACGATCGCCCAGAACCGTCCGGGGCTGCTGGACGAGGCCACCGAGGCTTGGGGCTGGAAGGGCGTGGTGAGCACGGTCGAGGACCACCGCGTCGCTGCCGAGCTGCCCGTCAGGCTCGTGTGGCCCGCCTTGGAGCAGACGCTCCTCTGGGCGATCCGTGGCACGCTGGAAACGGTTCGCCACCAGGACCCCGCGCGAGCCCACGAAGCCGCCGACCGCCTAGTGCGACAGGCCTGCGACCTCGCCGACGAGGATCCGGACCAGACCTTGGGCGTTTTTTACCGCCGCCTCCTGCCCGTCCTGTACGAGTTCGCCGCAGGCAGGCCCGTGGACATCGACACGACCGCCACCACCGAGCTGCTGCGCTTCAACACCGCCACCTGCGGCCTGCCGCGGTTCGACCTTCTTCGGCTGTTCCTGAACCCGGAGACCCGCCCAGCGGCGGAGAGCGCCTACAACCGTGCGATCGAAGGTTCGGAACTGTACAGCCTGGACCGGTTCGGCACCGGCGCCCTGCCCTTCGACCTCGTGATCCCCGGGGCGGGCCGCGGCACCATCCGCCTTGGGACGCGAGGGGCCGTCATCCAAACTCCCAAGCCGCGGTTTCTCTCTTTTCCCCGGCCGATCCGGACCGTCGAGGAGCTGGCGGAAGCCATCGAGAGGAAGTTCGGCCCAGACTGCGTGCTGGTCGGCAAGGCTGTGGCGCTCATCGGTCAGCTGGCCAGAGAGTTCGTATTCGTGTTCCACCGCGGGGCCAGCGGCTATGTGGCGCGCTCCAAGGTCTTCCACCGGTTGCTGGCCGAGAGTGGGATCGGCTTGCGGCTCCACCCCCTGCTGAGGGTGGAGTACAACGCCCTGGACGCGATGGACGCCTGCTGCAGCTGGGTCCGCCTCCCGGCACCGTTCCGCCGCCCCTTCGGAGCCGACGAGATCTGCTCGAAGAGCTTCGCCCAGCGCTGGCGGACGGTTGCGAAGGAGCAGAGAGAGCTGCTGCAGAGGCTCGCCAGCCTGCGGAGGCCGATCGACCTCATCCGGTTCCTCGACGCGGAGGTCGGAGGAGCCTGGCGGGCGATCGCCCAAGAGTACGAGTCGCTGCACGCCAAGGCCGCAGCCCTGCGCGCTGCGATCGACCACGAGCGCGAGCAGCGCCGCGCTCTGTACCAGCGCCTGCGAGAGCTCCGCCTCCACCGGGTGGAAACGGAGAGGCGGATGGGTGAGCACTTCCGAGCCCGAATCTATGGCCGGGAGCCCGCGGAAGAGGACCTGAGGCAGAGGCGGGCTTTCGCGGAGGAGGTGCGGGGAACGATCCTCGAGATCGATCGTCTGCGTGAGGAGATCCGGGAATCCCTGCGAAGACAGGACGCTCTGGCCGGAAGCCCGGAGGCGCAGGACACGCACGAGCGGCGCCGGTCGATCGAATTGGAGGCGGAGCTGATGCGCCTGAGCATGGCCCGCGAGGCGATTCTGTGCAGCGACGGCCTGGAGAAGGCCAACCACCGCCCGAGCGCTTGGTGGTTTCCGCTGGTGTGCCCCGACGGGGCTTGGTTCGCGCGAACCGTGCAGACCGCCGTATGCGAGCTGGAGCCGCTGGCATGAGATTCTGGAAGTACGAGTCGGTCGGCAACGACTTCGTGCTGGTCGAGGGCAGGCCGGAGCGGCCGGAGGAGCTGGCGCGGTTCGCCTGCGACCGTCGCTTCGGGGTGGGCTCGGACGGGCTCTTGCTCGCGGAGAGGGCCGAGGACAGGCTCGCTCTACGGATGTTCAACCCGGACGGAACCGAGGACTTCTGCGGCAACGGCCTGCGCTGTGCGGTGTGGCACGCGCTGAGGAGCGGTTGGTTCGAGCGTCCGTTCGTCGTTCGTCACCTCGGAAAAACGGTGGAGGCGTGCTGGTCGAGCGACGGCGAGGGCTCGGTCAGCACGACGATCGAGACGAACCTGGGTCCAACCTCTTGGAGGCCGGAGGACGTGCCGCTCGCCGAAGGCTTGCCGGAGTTCGCGCCGGCGCAGGTGCAGATCGACGGCGAGAGGCTGGAGCTGTGGTCGCTCTCCACCGGAAGCACCCACACGGTGGTGTTCGTCGACCGGTTGCCGCAGTCGCCGCGGTTCGAGCGCCTCGGCGCGGCATTGGAGCACCACCCCGCCTTCCCCGCCCGCACGAGCGTGATGTTCACGCAGGTCGTCGCGAAGCGGGACCTGCGCGTGCGCATCTGGGAGCGTGGCGTCGGCGAGACGCTGGCGTGCGGCTCGGGAACCTGCGCCGCAGCCTCGGCCTACCTGCGAAAGTTCGGCGATTCGCTCGCCGGCGAGATCCGGGTGGAAAGCCG